>Ga0056128_1004366_pt1 | contig 17675 bp, 11 predicted proteins | sample WorMetLIZISLAND2_FD_71113 | JGI IMG/M metagenome (GOLD analysis project Ga0056128, IMG submission 71113) | Marine gutless worms symbiont microbial communities from Max Planck institute for Marine Microbiology, Germany - Olavius geniculatus... ... | reverse complement strand
TATGGCGTGCGTCTAGAATACTAAACTCGGGAATGTGGGTGCCTAACAATAAATAAGTAAGTAAGCAGCTAGAGCTGGGCAGTGGCCAAAATTGTGGTATGGCCTCGCCATGTACTACTCACGGGCCCATGGTTTACGAGGAGATCGCAGGCTGGGTGACTGGTCATTAGTCCTAAGGGGCAGTCCGAATTTCGTCAGGTTTCGGTCCACCATAACCAGGGACCGATGACATATCCATTAAGCAGTGATCGCCATAGCCAAGGTCCGATATAGTTAAAGGTGCAATCTATTTGTATTTCTAACCCTATCACAAACCTTAACTATAATCTTATCTTCAACCTTGAGGCTGTCCAGGCTAGTGCCCTTACGGACTAGAGTGATGTCGGCGCAGACTGCGCTGGATGACTGCGAGGTTGCGTACTGGATCGGGCGCCAGGGCAAACTCTAACCCCATTTCTCACGTATATCTGACCAGACTGCGAGCACGACGACCCGAAGCTAGACTTTGTAGCTAACAATGCTATCAAATTTCTCGTGACTTCTTACGTGGCCGTTGTCCACATGGGAAGGGTTGGGGTTTAGGGTTAAGGTTAGTAAGTCAGGATTAGGGCCAGTTTTATTGGGAAATGGTCACGTGGACCGTCGCCGAAATTGCCAGTATTCTTACTTTGTGAAACTGTACTAGACAACACAAGTAATCGGAGCAAAGCTCACGCGACGCGCGACAGCATCGGTGCTGCCACTTGGGAAATTAACCAAATTTGAGGCCTCCCTACGGAGGACAATCTGAAGATAGAAGACGGTTAAAATATACGCTTTATTCCAAAAAATCGACTTTTTCTTGAACCAAGTTCCACTGTAGCAAAACTAGTCGAAGGTTCTTCAAAATTATAGGCTGAGGGCTGATCCTCTAAATAGTAGTCAAACCGACCATGAAAACAAATTTCAGCATAAAAGGCATCTTAGTCATTCAAGGTCAAGCCTTTTAAGGTCATTGGAAAGCCAATATGCACCTCATGACACTGTATGATATAGCAACTGATATCTGTAGGCCACATGTATAGCTAATGAACTACCTCTACGCAACGTGTAGTTCTTACGTCGTGCAGTAGCTTACATATACATGTAGGCTAATTGGCAATCAAACGTTTACGATGCTGGCCTAGGATGTCGCAGTATGTATACACGGAGCACAGTTTGAATTATTTCAACGCTCACCCGACATTATTATACACATCGGGAAGTTTTGCACGTCAGCCGACTCGTTAATTTGTTATCCGTCAACTGTTTCATTTTGTAATTGCTGCTAATCTGCGGTTAAATTAGTAAATGCGAAATCGTTGTAACAACTTGTAGACCTACATTTTGTCTATTCTTTGGGCATACTGCACAACTTATAGAGCTTACTGTAAGAGGTAGGCCTACGCATGTACCTCGTAAGTTTAAACTTTTTATAAGCGAGGGTTTTGCAAGTGATAATATCATAATAACGTCGAAATTAGTGCAACGACATTTTTTATAAGCTAGTTCGAATAAACGTTTGCAAACTTTTTTGAAATGTATAAAACAAGTAATTTGAGCAAAGGTTATGAGACGCGCGACAGCCTATAGCCTAGCAATTCCTGTTCGCAGGTTGTCCTGGTCTCCTTGAGGGGGTCGGGACGTAAACTGCTAAAATCTACGTTTAATGCTGAAAATTCCGTATGCAAATTTGCTTGGTCTATCTTAAGCCATTTTGGCGCAATTTACTCTTAAAATGTGTGTGGCAGCCCAAAATCGCGAAAAAATCACTAAAACCCCCTATTTTGGGAGTTCAAGGTCGTTCGAGGTCGTTGATCTTGATGTCAATCGAAAGGGCGTATGGAACTTTCTATTGATTAATAGTAACCTATGCTCTATCTCGCACAGTTTTTGAGATACGGCGACTTATTGGCTCAAAATGGCCAATTTTTGTACCCCCTTTCATTTAGCGCCCTCGATCGGGGTGACATTTTTCGAATTTCGGGAAAAGCTTCACGGATCCTAAAACTAGAGTCTCCATGGCAGTGCAAGATGAAGATTTCGTTATCCTAGCTTGCGTTGTGCTGACACAAAATATCGGAGTGTGACAGATGGACAGACGGACAGACGGACGGACGGCCGCCTCGACGATGGCTAAGACGCGCGAAGCATTACATGCTGTCGCGCGTAAAAATTAGACAAAAGATTGTCTACTGAGATGAAGCTAAGCTGAGTAAAACTCCGCCGACACCGTAGGTTAATTAAAATGCGTTTTTAACGTTTTTAGCCGACCGTACTTAAGTAACGGTCGAGCTTATGGTATGAGTTGTCGTCTGTCTCTCTGCTCGCTCGCCGTCGTTCGTCGTCTGTAATGGATGTGTTGTGGCTAAACTGTAGGTCGTAAAGAAAAATGTTGACGCGAATAATTAGCCCTGTGTCTTAAGCCTAAACACGCAAAATTTCAGCGATGTGTGAAGGGGGACATTTTAAATTCGGGGTAGGTATAGGTTGAATGTAAAGGGTAGGAAAATGTGCCCTGTTCAACGTAAAACTAGCCATATCTTAGAAACGGTGAGAGATATGGCCAAGGTCACTGTTAATCACTAACAGAAAGTGGCATAAAAATCAACTTTGGACGACCTTGAAGGTTACTGACAACCAGTACGGTCAGTTATTCTGGCGACAGCTGGGCTTCTTGTTTACACACTGCGTCAGTAATATAGTTAATGCGTTAATTTGACAGCTCTATTAGGCCTAGCCTAGTTATATTTTAGAAGTTGTTTGGGCAATGAACACCTTGCACAAAATACAACCCAGACAAAAACGTGTTATAGCCTACACCATCTTGTGAGTGAACGACCTAATGACGTGATTGAAATCATAACTCAGAAATCGCAATTAAAGTATGAATCGAAAATAGGCCTATGATATGTAATAAATTTCACAACAAATTTAAAAAAAAACCTAAAAACCTAAAACTGAAAACCCATAGTTTTTTCGGACCAATTTTCTATCCAGCCCTGGTCGATTCCGTCAGTTGCGTTCGTTGCGTTGCGTTCGTTGCGTTGGATAAGAACTCGGCTATAATCTCAGTAATTAGAGCCACCAAAAAAAACTGAAATTTTTTGCGTCTATCGTAGGCCTATCGAGCAGATGGGAGGAGCACGGAAGAAAGAAAGCCTGCCGGTCCTTTCTTTGTAAACAATTCAAATAAACGGAATGTAAAAAGAACTGATTATTAATGCCATTTTCCGGCTAACATTCTGTGCTGTCAAGTGGACTACCGTCAATATACGGTAATACAGTTTCGGACTTTTTGGCCGATGCGGCGTTTAGTCTATGCACAACCGTGTGAAATTTTGCGGTCGTGGAAGTAAAACCACACGCCGGGAAATTTGAGACAAAAAATTTCGGTATCGATTATTAACGAGGTAGTTATATGCGAAATTTTTAGGCGAATATTCGTGTGCTTTGTTGAAAAAAGATAATGTACCGTGAATAGGAGTGCTGGTAAATTGGCTGATAATTAATTCAGAAGCCTTTGACGCATGCTGGCGCTAGCAACTGCTAGTTTTGACCGTATAAAACCAGTACCAGTGAATCACCCCTAACGACGCATTTAAAATTTATCCATTATTAATGTATTATTACTAAATCGGTCGTTGTTTCGAAGAAATTGTATTGTTGAGTGTGTTGTTGCTGTATGTCTTAATAGGCATGGACTGTTTAGATCAAAGTTTGTAGTGTTGTGTGTGGAATTTGTGAGACCAGTAACTTCGGAAGAATGCTATGCGTGGAAGACGCTGTAGTGGTGAACTGTGAAGTTAGTAAGCAAGCTTCGACGGTGTGCGACAAAGTTGGGCGGAGTGTACGTGGATTAATGAATCCCAGTGAAAATCTTATGCCACATCTGAGCCAGGAAGCAGCCAGCTGTTGGCAAAAGATTCATTTTGATGATCTGGCGAATGATGCTGTCGATCGTAAACTGCGAGAGACAAAAACAGCCAACTGGTGTCGTACGGCACGTTCACTGATTCCTCTCTACATAAGTGGTACGTTTTGGACATTTATTATGGTAATTATGGCTCATTTAATTGACAGTTTTACTGCTAACTGACTAATATTAATTTCAGTTAATGGTGATAATTCAGGCAAATTTTGTATTATTTCTGTTTAGATTATTTCTAGTATTGTAGAATATTTCTTGTTATTGATTGTGAGTAGTGATAACAACTTTGAAATGATAGTTAACTTTTTAGATGAATAATTTGGTATCAGGTTATGGTGTCAAATTTTTCTTCATTTGGTAATTATCTGATCATATATATGCAGCAAAAAAATAACCAGATTAGTTAAGTTGAAAAGTTCATTTATTTAATGTCATCTTAGGATAAGTTTAAACACTCGAAAGAAAGAATATTTTTGTCAATACAGTTGTACAGATGAAGTTGCTATCTGACTTTTTTTTCTACCAGTTTAATGTACATACTCATCATTCATAAAATATTAAAGTTAGTTGTCTACTCTGGTCAGCTTTTATTTATCAGTTAGTTTTTAGTTATTGCTCAATTAACATTAAACTTTTATTGTAGCAACTGAGTAGCAAAGTAATTGTGGTTGAATATTACAGTTGTCAAGTGAAGTCTGTTAAATTTGAATGTTTTATATGACAGTTATGACATGAGTATGATATTATTTGTGAAGTTTGATTATTAGAGGATATGGAGCTATAACTAGTTTACTTTTATAACTAATTATTTTACTATTAATAACACAGAACAACATAAAAACTCATAGTTATGGAGAGCAATTAGTCAGTTAAATTTCAGCTACTTTAGTACTACCCACCTTCCACTTGCCCTTGTCCAATGAAAAGAGCATTCCGATCTCAGTTTTAATCGTAACTCAGCGTATAAAAAATTGGGCGTAAAAAAATATGTCCTTCCATTTGCCAACGATCTTAAAACATCCATTACCTTTTTATTGGACCTTTCAATAATATTGGTGCACTTTTTATTGGCTTTTATTTAGAGTTTTACTGAAATGAAACGATTATGTCAATACTACTGCGTTAATGCGCACTAAAGGTAAAAGGTAAAGACAGCCATGCCCCAGCTGGGGCGTAGGTGGGGTGCTCATCTCCCACTCAATGCGCACTGGCCAATAGAAACCATAACAGTGTTCAGTTTGTACACAGTCAGTTGACACTATACCAGATAACATACGGTACCAGATATTCTGTGCTAGCAGAAGAGATTATTGTGAACCTGTCATTTAGCAGAAGACCGAGAGAAGAAGATTTTGCACTTTTTAAGTCTGTTAGTCTTATGAGAATCTTTGTCTACGACAGTTTGGTGTGATATTGTCTTGCGCACTGATTTATAGATTGACTGCATGTCTGTGCAGGTGCCGGTAACTGTTTGGATGTTGCGTGTGCCATTGCCATGTGGGGCTCCAGTTCCCCGGCTAATCTGCTACGACGTCTGATCTATGTGACTCTGGTTGAGTTTGGATGGATGAGATACATCGACAGATGGAGACGTGAACTGTGCACTCAGGAGGGCAGTGCTGACTGTTTACAGGTAAACTATATGATAGTGTATATTTATTTATTAAACTGATACCAGTAGTGCAGCGATGATGTCAGATGAAAGATTAATTTGTAGGTTGGCACTGTAGACCAATTCTGGACTAAGTAACGGTAATAAAAAACATATACATAAATTGCTGCACAGCTGGCCACTGCTCTGTAATTGAGAAGACAACCAAAGAAATTGATTGAGGACATAAAGAAAGATGTAGACACTAGAAACGTACAGTGTGAGAAAGCTATGGATATATTTTGATTGCATGAATAGCCAGTTTTTATAAAGTTCAATATTGATAAAAAACTGCAGTTTCGGTGCCAGTTTCGATAATCGTAACAACACTAATGATGCATGTAGTGGTCAGATTCTACCAGAACGGTGTTCTGCAACCTGTATCTGGCATTCCAGCATCAGAAATTGGCATTCTAGCACCTGAAGTTTGCAGTTCAATTTTGAATGAAATATTACAGTTTATTGCAAAATGGCTTTATTTTGATGGTCCACACTGTATTTTTGGTCAGTTGATTTTCGGGAAAATCATAAAAAGTATTGCCATCAGATTTTAGGTTAGATTTTAAGGCTTAATTGTGCTTCCGCAGATACCCTAGCTAGATTTAAGGGAGCCTACTTCCAAGTGGAAGGAGGGAAAGGAAAAGGAAGGGGATAAGAAGGAAAGGAGGAGAGAGTATGGAAGGGGAAGGAAAGGAAAGGGAGGGGAGGTAAAGAGAGCGGAGGAATGTAGAGTTCCACTGCCTACTTTTGAGTAATTTAACTACTGGTTGGCTGTATTGTAAAAGCATTGGTAATTTTTTGTCATCATCGTCATAGTCATTGTCATCTCTGTTCACTCGACTAAGCAGCACATATACACAGTAACCAGTAGTGGCAGGATAGCAAGGCAGTACACTGCACTAACAGTTGCTGTATGAAAAAGGCTAAAAACACACTGAAATCTGTGGCATAATAACCGCATATAAACAACAACAAAAATGTTGGCCTATTTGTGTGTGTTTATTCCGCAGAGCGATGACGCTGAACGCTGGGAACAGGTGGTGAAGTGTGCACAGCCTCAGCAACAGGATGCAGGTTATCCTAGCTTTGGCGAGTCGGTGCCACTGTCTGATGCCATGCAAGTGTTTGTACTGTCCAACGTGCTGCGACGTCCAGTCGTCGTACTCTGTTGTACACACCACACTGGTATCAGAGACACTGGAGGGATCTACCTGCCACTGTTGTGGAAGCAGGAAGAATGCGTCCGCTATCCTCTGGTCCTTGCACACGCCGACGGCAAGTTTGTGCCACTCGTGGGTGGAGACGGGTCGGCAGCGGACATGCCCTCGGCGCTGGACATAGTACCACTGGTGACCTCACAGCTGGAGCCACTCCGGGTTTGGTTTCTACTGGACCACGAGGAACACGAAGTCTATGACTTGATGCAGCAGTACATGAACGTGACGGAGGTGAACCTGTGCACAGCCGAGTCCATCAGCATGGTGCTTGGGGCACGGCTCAAGTACCAGCCACTCGAGGAGGCATCAGAGCCACTACTGAGGTCCTCCTCAGTGGAAAGCTCACCACGACATGTGCCGACTGTGAGATTCCAGTCCTCCCACGCCAGTTACATGCCACAAACTGCTGCGTCAACTGGGAATGTCAGCACTGCAACCACTCACCAAACAGGTACTGCTGCTGCTGCTGCTGCTGCTGCTTTCATTTGTGTTTAGTTGCCTTACTTTTGAGTAAGTAGGTTAAATAAGTAAGTAAGTGTACCTGCCACTGTTGCAGTAACAGAAGTCAGTTTTAGTTGAACAAATATGCTTTCAGCAGTTGTTCAAAAATGGTGTTTCATTGTCTAAGTTTTATTGGTAGATTGTTCCACAGCTGCCATAAAGCTTGTGTCAACTACCGGTGTCTGTGTCCACTCCATGATATTGCATGCATGTAGACGTTCACTGACCGAAGATACCCACAGCAAATGCACTTTCCTCGATTTTACAGCTATTTCTGTTTAGGAATTAAACCTTGCACTGCTGGTCTGATTATTTAATCATACAATTTTTTTTTAACAAACAGAGCTCCAGACGTAGTGGCATTTTATGTTGTTTGTTTTCATAAATCTTATGTGTGCTTTTACGCATTGCTTCATAAAAAGGGACCCCTTTTTTCATAATTCACTCAAATGATGATCAATTTACATGAAATTTTTACCAGTTGTAGCTGAAGAAATACTAATTCAAATATTTTAGCAAAATTTGGCTGTTGATTAAACATTCTTTGCTTAGTTGTGATGTAATACTGACTTCATAATGTGTTGTGAGTGCAAGCTTGCTTGTCTCAACTGGTGCTGTCAGTTGATGAATAGCTGCCCTGCTTCAATGGTGAACTGCTTCAATGTTGGCAAATTGTTGACGGTTTACCATTACAGCCACAAAAATCACCCAAAATGATCACTTTCACACAGTTGTTGGAATAGCTTGACTTTTGCTGCTGATTGCAGCTTCCAGCAACATGGTGCACCAGCACACAGAGATTGCAAGATGGTTGAGTTTCTAGATTGCGAGAGACTTGATTTCAAGCCTCCGTGTTGTTTCATTCTGACATGATGAACATTTTTTATCAGCAAACCAGATTTAGTTCACCATCAAAGCAGTGTAGCAACTGACAGCACCAGTTGAGACAAGCAAGCTTGTACTCAGGACACGTTATGACGTCATCATTACGTCACGACTAGCAAAGAATATTTAATCAACTGCCATACTTTGTTGAAATATTTTGAATTAGTATTTCTTTGGCTACAATTGGTAAAAATTTTGTGTAAGTTGATCATCATTTGGGTGAATTATGAAAGAAAGAAAACGCCGTGTATGTTGCTAAATTTTCACTCTGATGTAACTGTTGCCTAATAACTTTGGTGTTCGGCCTGCAAAGTTGTATTTGCTGACGTTAAATTTTTGCTGAATTAAAATGCTGTCTGCTGTATTCGCTGGAGAATTGAGTTTGTTGTCAATTTGTTGCTGGTCTCAATAAATTGTGCATCTTAAGCGACAAAACTGAACTGTTGTAAAGCTCCTGGAGTTGATGCTGTTGAGTTTTATTCAGTTCAGATCAGATCAGTTCGGTTGCTGTAAACAGGGCAATGTTGTTTGTTGCACAGTACAGAGTCATTTGTAGCTGTCTGTTGTCATCTGTCATAATAGGAAGTATCTGCGCAACAATAGGGAAAGGGAAAACTTCGACAGGCAAATTTAGTGGGCATTTTGCAGCATGTGAAGACACACACAATTAGCAGTGAGTCTATGGCTGACTGATAGCAGCAATCAGGAAGTGAAATACTGTATACAATACATGTACAGCGTATGGCTCTGACCTACTTGGTGGCTATAGGCCGGTCACAGTTGTACATTTGCATATTAGTGTTTAGTCTCAGTAACAGGGTGCTTATTGATTTCACACTTTCTTCTCTGCCGTGAATGTTTAGACTTGATTTGATTACCGTACTGTGTTATAGAAAAATTAAAAGTGTAGGCAATGTGGAACAAAGACGTTTATTATCAATTTTTTTTCGCACTGTATAGCAAGTTAAATAAATAGCAGAGTTCTTTCTTTTACATAAATATTTTGTTTGAATTGAAGTCAGCTGGAAAATGCTCAAGACATTACATGAGTTCATGTTTCGTCGAGAAGTAGGATTATCTTTTTTCTAATCGGCATCCGCTTAATCTGACATCCGCTAAGAACCGAATCCGATTAACTTACTTCTTATCCATGGATTAAAAAGTGAACTGAAAATTGATTAGAAAGTTTCTAATCGCTAGGGATTAAGAAAATCCGCCTATTCTTTTGCATTGGAGCTGTCTGGTGTTAATCGGTAATGCTCGGATTAACTTTGGTGTTAGCTGCCGTTTCCAATTATCTTTCTTCTTATCTGGTAGATAATCGGAAATGTTGGTTCTTAGAAGAAAGACAATGCCGAATTCTAACTTAGTTTATGTTTCCGATTATCTTGGTATTTATTCTGAGAGAAAGTGTCGACCGAAGCGATAATCCTACTTCTCGATGAAACATGAACTCACGTATTGTGTTTCTAGTTGGCATTCTCTATCTAGCAGTTCCCATTCATCAAGTTGGGCCTTTGTAAAAAGCACTTGAATGTACGTAACCCAATTACACTCAGCAGGTTAGGCTTTTTTAAAGAACACGTTTTTAGCCCTGCTAGTAAGTGTTAATGTGTGTGATAATTTGGGGTTTGTGTGCAGCGTCGACACCTGCAGTGGACGTGTCGGTGACAATGACGCCATGTCGTCACAACCAGTGTACTAACCTTGCCTCATCATTCATTTACCCATACTGCTACCAACACATTGATGAGAAGATTGTGGCAGAGACCTCTTCACTGCGTGCCACTCAGAGAAAACAGCCGCAGACATCCGCTATGCCTCCAGGTTGATCAACTGAACTAGAACTTGAACAAGAATTAACATATCTTGATATAATTTTTAGTACTTTTTTGTTCTTGATTCAACCGGTTATAAAACGACAGTTTAAGTTTCCACCTCACTCAGTGTCGGCTTCTGAACTACTTTGGGAAAAAGTACCGATGATATATTATATTGTAATAAAACTCAGCATTATTACTTGATTGAGGTAACACATCTCACGCATTTTGCCCATATTTCTATCACTTTGACTGACAGTTTATCCAATTGTTCTCCAGTCATCCAACTTCTTACAGTAAATGTTTGAAATGTTGGCCCTTTGCACAAATGCAGGCACGCAGAAGCTTTCACCATTCGTTGACAGTAGTGTCAAGGTTTGGAGCGTCATACAGCGGTGAGGTGAAAATTCAAAAGGAAAAGGTCATTTGATGACCAGTTATGCCAGAAATATTTCTATGAAAAATTATTGCAATCACCCAAGATGTCACACAAATGCATTTGCAGCTGGGGCTCTGCCTTGGACCTTGCTGGGGAGCTCACAGCTGTTCCCAGACATCTAGCTGAATTTGTGGTGGGAAAGGGAAAATGAAAGTTCCCATACCGGCGTTTATTCCTGTCTACTTCAAGCCCAGTGAGTAAGATCGTGTTTATGCATGGTGCAGATATGTCGCTGATGTCGGTGGGCTGCAAGCAGGCCGGTTGTTCTAATATGTGCTCAGTTTTTGTCTATCCTTACTGCTACGAACACATTGAGACTAGAATCACTGAGCATCATTGCAGCAGCAGTGAACAATCTCCTCCAGGTCTGCTTATAACTTCTCATGCATGCTGAAGTCAAAGTGCAGGCACGATGGAATAAGTGCCTTGTTTATTTTGGACAGTTTATTTTAATACTGGTTTTCGTGCACTGTAGCAAGTTTAAAAAATAATGATGCGAGATGTTGATAACTTTTCTTGCATGCTGTCAATCTATGGTCTAGCATGTCTGACCCTGGCATAATGTCGGGTGCATCAGTTGAGATTTGAGTATTCAACTTGGTCGTAACTGTTTGCTGGTACCAGCTCCAGTCAGATGTTTTTAAGTAGCACAAAATTAGATAGAGTCTGTTATTAGAATTAAAAGTAAGAAAAAAACTTTTGCTACAAAAGTTGAATAGATTTTAACAGTTTTACGCTGACTTACTTATTGAGCCTACTTACCAAAAATTAAGCCAGCTGAATGAACATGAAAATCAGCTATAGTGCTCAGTTACACGCATACCGTGTAGTACACCATGTCTCAAAAAACTGTGCCACTTTTATTTTTAGAATAACTTCGTGAAACATTGGTCAATTTTGATAATTTTTGTCCGTTTACAACAAGGAATTCATACTGGTTAGCGCATGCATCGGTTCAGAAAATCACTGTAACTTCAAAATCATTGAAAATGTGTAATTTAATTGACACTAATTGTATTAATTTTAAAACCGTACGTCGACGAAGTGAAATAACGCATCGACAGTGAGTGAGCTGCTCTGCGTCGCATGTTATTCAACTTTCTGTTGGCGAGCGACTTTAACGTTCTTGCTGGAGGAGGACATTTTGAGCACATGCTGTAATATAGTTGATGTGATGTGACACGTGTGACTTTTTGACAGACAATAACTGTTACTCGTGCTTGTCGCTATTCATTTAATCATTTCTAAGCAGACGCATGCGCTACCCAGTACGAATTCATTGTTGTAAATGGCCAAACTACGACTTCTGAATTTCACAAGGTAGTGTAGCAACATTAATAAGGTGAGGTGATCAAAACTACAGTCACTTACGTTGAGTTGTTTCATGATTTTGTGCGCCAAAAATTATCAAAATTAGCCAATGTTTCGTGGAGTTATTCAAAAAATAAAAGTGGCACAGTTTTTTTTAGACACGATGTAGTAGTAGAAGTAATACTAGTAGTTGAATATTTGTAAGGCACCCGAAAACAAGAGTCACTAAGTGCTGTGTCTCTTGCAAACATAAACGATTTTAGTGGTCTTCGAAATTTTCCTGTTTATCTACCGTCTACTGCTTTCAGTTTGGGTTTTACCAGTGTATTTGTCCTGACTTACGCCTTTGAGCGTAAGGCTGCTACCATTTTATAGTTAAGTTTTTAATGAACTTACAGATAATGTTGTTGCATGGAAATCTGTCTGGTTTCCCAAACTCTTCCGTGTAGTAATGATTATGCTTGAATTTATTTTGTTTTGTTAGTTACCAGGGAAACCCAAGAAAAGCGTTAGAATTACTGACGTATGAATATTGAATATCAGCAATAAAACTCATAAAAGTGTTGCATTTATAATTTCTCCATTGGTTGTTTTTTTGTACACGTTTCAGAGTACTTGATGTCGGTATCGCCTAACGATTGCGTCTACCCGGGCTGTGCTAACCGTGCGTCAGTGAACACTTATCCAGTCTGCTATCAGCATCTGGATTTCTTCTCAGATCAGCAGTCACTGCCACCACATCAGCCTCAGCAGCAGACTCCTGCTGCCACTGCAGGTATACGTGTGGTAATTAACTATGCATCCATCTATTGATATGCCGCATTAAGGGTTTTGCTCATCCGTCCATCCATGTTTTCTCTACTTGCTCCCAACTGGAGAACAAAAAGGCACACAGAGAAAGAAAAATTGCTGTGAACGTTGCCAGGAACAGTCGTAAATAGTAGCTAATTTTTACTTTTAATGGTCAGAGATAAGACATCAAAACGACCAAAATAATGCATATCTTACGTACACACATCTTGCGCAGTTGCAATGCAAAAGTGGACTTTCAGTTGAAATTCAAAATACTACTAAACTTGTAGCCTATGGGATGTCTATGTTCAGCAGTGACATGAAATCAACGAAAAATTGCTCTTTATGCAGCGGGCCACCCCAATAGGCCACATTGGGGCTCTTGTTTATCTGTCCCATACTCTCCTAACTGAAGTTTACCAGACGTTAACAACCTGAAGGAGGGAAAATGGCGCAAGTATAGATTAACCGTTGTTAGGCCCAGTTTAATGTCAACGACTGCGACCGTCGTCAGCTAGACAGACGGCTGCATACATGTCGACACGAAGCATGGTGAGCGACATTTTCGCTTGTTTGCAGTGTTTGTGGATAAGCGCAAACTGAAATATAGATGGCGTTGCGTATTTTTCCAAAAAACGAGAATGCGTATCATACAGTTATGCTTAAATATCTTCTGCTAGAGTACGAGTAGAGCCTAGGATACATTAAAATACATACGTGCGTGCGTAAGTAAGCAAGTACGGTGTAAACTTATATAGCGAATAATGTTGAAAAGCTTTCAGTGTGCTGCAAACAAGAGAATACGTATGACATGTATGGTCAAACGTTGCTCGTCTGTGCGCATATGCGTGAATGCAGGCGAGGGTGCCGCGTCGCGTCATCAGTCAAGTTCAGGTTATGACAAGATGATGACCGAGCTAGAGCGCAGCATGAGAGGGTCGGCACTGAGATGCCGCTCGGGTCCCGGCAAGTGTGAGAACTTCGGCAACAGCCGCTGTGATGGCTACTGCCACGAATGCTATCAACTACAACAGTTCACCAGCACAGCGTACTGATTGACACTTTGCACCGGGGCCTGAGACGCCAGTGGCTTTCATTGGGCAAGACAAACTATTGATTGGTTGATTGAGAGGCAGAACAGAGGCCCACCAAAAAGGGGCCCCCACAGACCAGAAGATGTCACACAACAGCACATTTTCTGGCCTCTGTGGGGGTCATCTTTATGGCGTTTTGCCACATTTGAAAGTTCACTTGGTGCAGCGTGACATTCTGTAGTCTCTGTAGGCCTAAGGCTTCCGAGTTCAGAAAGCCATACACAGTTGTGTACACTTTTAACACTGACAATTTATGGTAAGTTGTTGTGCATTAATGTAAGAAAATTCATGTGCAGTTCCACATTTCTGCCAAACAGGCCCCAGTTGTTTTTGATCCAGCCCAGAGGCAAATCCACATGAAAACCCAGGAAAAGCATTAGAAATAGAGCTGTCGAAGCGTTTTTTAATGCACTGCGTAATTTTTTTTAATGCATTAATTAATGCATTATTAACGCACCCAGGCCCGTCGACAGGGAGAGTAGGGGGCAAATTACCCCGGGCCCTGCGACGTTTAGGGGGCCCGCCTGTAGAATATAGAAAGTTAGAAACACATTTTAAATGTATAATCAACAATAACTGACGTCATAGCTAGCACAGAAATCTATTAACCTGTCGTTGGAATAATTATTTATTTACAGTAGTGATGAACGGCAACTGCAGTTTAGTTCCTTAAATTTATTTGATTGTCAAATAGCCAGAGTTTAACAGAATACTGGAACTTTTCCTTCACAGAATTTAGTAAATTTAAATAAATTAACAGAAATTCACATATGTGCATTAATTTTTTGTAACACACGTTAATTTGTTAACGCACTAATGCTCTAGTTAGAATTGCTTTCGTATCCAATTTTATTTACTTGTTCCACTAGTAATTGGAATATTTTATTCTGAGATGGTATTCCTATGCCAAGTGATCATATCAAGGTAGAGATAAATTAAAATGTGATTGAATATTTGGTTATAATTTTTCACATGCCGGTCATGTTGTTCGTTTATTATTGTGGATTAAGTCGTGACATAGTAGTAAGCCTGAGTATATCTGATGCATGTATATGCAAACCTAATGTTAGCTTGTAAGAAATTTTTGCTTAGCTTTGTGAGCTGAAGTTGTTTCTATGTTCATCATGCATGTTTGGTACATTGCTAACCTGCTTGCATGGTAACCCATTGGTTCTAAATGTTCTTCGTAGTGGTTTGACATGGTTGAGAACATTATTTTTCTTGAAATTTACCATGTGGTTTTCAGCGGTTGTATATCAGCTTGATGCGTATGATTTAAGGACGCCGTGTTTTTTGAGCTGCTTGCTCTGAGAAGTACACCAGTTGAACAAAAATATTTAGTTACATACTGGTAGCTGTTGTTGTAAGATTTATTCTGCTATTTGGCCTGTTTATTGTTCGTGTTTTCTCGAGTGTTTTTCATGTTTTAATGTCGGCGTGTCTGTCCTTTCTCACTGTCTTGTATTTAACGTTATCCTACGCAATGCATTCGCTCTTATTTTGGGCAGCCATAGAAGCAGTATCTGCCCGGTTGTTTCCACCGCGTCACTACTTCATTGTACTGTTATTTATGTTATTTTTGTGGAACTGAATAATTGGTTGATTGATTAGGGTAGTACTAGTATAATTTTTCTGTGCTCTGAAGTGACATTTAATTAGTTTCATTTGTTGTGAGAGGCGTCTCATTTTGTGCTAATTGCCATTTTATAATCAAGTAAAGAACATCATTTAGGCCTACATTTGTAATTGGTGGAGGGGTATTGGATCTGTGAGGAGTTGAATGTTGCCATTCTCCATTGACTTGGGCCATCGCCATTAATGCATTTATTTAATTTATATTTACACAGCATTACCGCACGTTTGTGATTCTTGTTTTGTTTTTTTTTCCGTAATGCGCCCACAAAACAGTGTTACAACGTCAAATACGTTGGAAATAAACCATTGCAGTGGTTGTTATATTTACACAGCTCAATTGCTGTCGTGTATAGCCCAAATTCCATTACGCCGACTTTCACCGAAACTTCCCCGCGGGAAAGTTTCGGTGAAAGTCGGCGACACAAATCACGAAAGTCGCGGTCACAAATCGTGAAACGGTAAAGTTTCGAGCTTTCATTTGCTCCAAATTCCATTACGCCGACTTTCACCGAAACTTCCCTGCGGGGAAGTTTCGGTGAAAGTCGCGACACGACACGAAAGTCGCGGACAGAAACGGTGAAAGTCGCGGACACAAATCATGAAGTTTCGGACTTTCAGCTATCTCGACATGTCGAGATGGTTGCGACAAAGTCCGTAACAAACCTGTTTGTGTCGCTCTAATGGAATTTGGGAACGAGCACGACACAACACAACAAACGGACTTCGGCGCGCCGACCAATCACGCATTAGCTAAATATGACGTCATTGTTTACTCAGTTGAGGTAGGCGGGGCGAACAACAGAGATGTTGATTTATTGTTGTTTTTGTTATTGTTTTTTTTCGTATACGTGAAGAAATCCAACTGATGTTAGTGTCTTACAGTGTCCAGGTGTTTTGAAAATTGGGTAGCAGAATATGCTTTCTCTGCGATTTTTTCGTCAATGCTGCGCTTAACTGTGATGCACAGCTTAGCATCAAGCAACTTGCTGCTATCATAACGTCTTCCTCCTCTGATGACATCATAATTCATATTTTATTTTAATATCCAAAATCAGAAGAAAAGCAGATGACACGAGTACATGGTGCTGTGAATTTCCACAAAATCTATTTTTAGTCGCCGACTTTCATGATTTGTGTCGGCGGACACAAATCATGAAGTTTCGGACTTTCATGATTTGTGTTTGCGACTTTGTCGGGAACTTGTTCCGGACTTTGTCGCAAAGTCGGCGTAATGGAATTTGGGCTTATTCGATCAATCATGTGCAAGTTGTATTATATCACCATTAACGTTTCCGCGTAACATTGCTGACTGTTTTTATGTCCTGGCTGCTCCTATATATTGATTACTGAGATGTTGGCTGTTAGTAATAACAGAACAAAAGGTAATTGTCACTTTTAAACTCTGATTATTGATGTATTATATATAATGTTGTAATTCACCTGTAGTCTTTTTTGCAATACTTGTACTATGATATGACATTACGATACATTTACTGGATTGTGTGTAATATATAGCTGTGGTGTATTGATTTGATATTGTATATCCGTTTTGGTGTTGGACTGCATTCACATAACAAAGTTTGCAATCTGCTTGATTGCTTAGTTAACAATTGAGCACAACTATTTTAGCTGATTGTCACTTTTCATATGACATAAACCTGAAGAACAAAAATTTCAAGTGTCATTCTCAGACTAGTATTTAGGTATCATGGAGATGTGTGTCTCCTTTCTTATTGGGGAAGTGTATGGGTAGGGGCAGCTCTACTCAGAATAGGACATTTGTTTATTTTGGATGGTTGCAAAATGCGTATTTTTGTGCATCTTCGGGCGGGGCTACTGAAAGAGCGAGACTGGAATATGGAGCACAAAAAAATGTTTGCCCCATGATTAATACGCCCCCGAGAAGCACACAAAATACTAACAGCTTTGTTAATCATTGCAGCATTACAGACCGCTTCACTAAGTGAACGGAATGACAAGAGAAACATGGACGTAGCTAGGGGGTGCAGAGGGTGCATGTGCACCCCAGAGCCCAATAAATATCCAAATTTGCAGTGAAACTTCAGGCACGGCTTTTTCACGACCAACAAAGCGTTTGCAACAACCCGCCGTGTCAGAAGTCGCCATGCAGTCGCGACTTTTCTGCACTCTGACACCGCAGCCATCGCAGCACGGCTGCATCACATTTCATGGATGCTCATTGCCGAGGAGGGGGGAGATTCTGTCACACCGACTACGGAGAGTCTGTCATAGAGGGGGAGACTTTATCATAGGGGGGAGACATCTGCATGGCGGGGGAGACTTTGTAATACCGGGACAGAGTCTCCGGCCGGAGACTCTGTCATGGGGGAGACTCTGTAATGTGACACCGGGGCTCCGCC
>Ga0056128_1004364_pt1 | contig 17680 bp, 10 predicted proteins | sample WorMetLIZISLAND2_FD_71113 | JGI IMG/M metagenome (GOLD analysis project Ga0056128, IMG submission 71113) | Marine gutless worms symbiont microbial communities from Max Planck institute for Marine Microbiology, Germany - Olavius geniculatus... ... | reverse complement strand
TTATACCGATGCTAGCCAGTTTGCTGTTGGTTGTTGTCTTGCCCAGTCGAATGACAGTGGTGTTGAGTTTCCTGTGGCTTATGCCAGCCAGAGATTAACCTCCACTCAGAATGCTTGGAGTACCATCGAGAAGGAGGCATATGCCGTCATATGGGCTGTCACTAGATTTAGAACCGTCGTCTTTGGGGCCCATATTACTGTAAATACAGATCATAACCCACTCAGGTTCTTGGCAGAATGTGCACCAAAGAGTGCAAAGCTCACAAGATGGGCACTTGCTTTGCAAGAATTTGATATTTCACTGAAATACAAGAAAGGGTCTACTAACACTCTTGCAGATGGCCTGTCTCGTTTGTAGACAATCATACCACCAATGCTTTTCATTGTTTGTATATAACACGTAACTCTGGCGTTTGTGCCATTTTTTTAATCATTTGTGACGCTTTACAGTCACGAGTCTACAAACAAAACATGCGGACACTTGTTATCACAAAAAAATATGGCATTTGTGCTGGCTGCTTTGTTCTGTTGAGAGTATGTGTGAGAGAGTGTGTGAGGTGTGGTTGTGACAGTGAGCTGTGTAGGAGTTACCGACATATTTGATCAATGGATGGAGATGATATATTATGACTATATTACATATGAACATTGGACAGTGGTGGATTATCACTGGATTATCACTAATGAATGGAAATGATATTACATATGGATTATCACTGGATGACATATTATATCTGGATCACAACCAAGAACATTTTAATGACTATATGATCTGATGTCATTTCCTGTCTCCATCTGCTGAAGGACTATTGAACTGCGTACTTTGCGTCGTTGCGAACACTGGACAAATTGACATCCGCTGCGCTTTTTAAAGGGGGGAGGGACGTCAGATGCAGGCTTCTCTACTGTGTTGCGAACTGCTACGTTACGTTACAGACAGTCAGTTAATTGTGAGGGAGATATGATTAATATGTCGTGAAAAGTTGTTTGATAAAATTGAGTCAAAATCTGTAATAAATGTGTCGTTTTGAAGTATTTCTTAATGGGGAACCTCACAGCGGGACAACTGAAAGAAAATCGGGCAGTGGCCGTCCAAGGTCTGCCAGCACACCAGCGAACGTTGGTGTTGCTGAAGGCATGATCTGCAGCCAGGAAGATGCGCCCGGGAGTCAGCCGAACATCATTTTAATACTATCGACAGATAAGCTTAGTCAATAAAACAAAACACTGAACACCGATATTAGCACTAGTGTTTGTTTTGCTAGGTAATGTGGTCACACAATAAAGGTGCGGTGGGTGGAAGAACTTCACGTTTACACACCATAAATTTCTGCTTGTAACAGTGAAAGAATGGTTAAAATCGGTGCTGAATTACTGAAGTTATCCCAAAAATAAAATTAAGTATCCGTTTTTTGGAACACCCTGCATATCCTCTGCAGGCACAAACCGGTTGTTTGAAGAAAATTGCACGCTTGCGAATAAGACAAATTAGTTTTACCTATTCAGTTTAACACACAACTAACTAGCAGATACTTGTAAACAAACATGTGCCAAGAATCTAAGCCTATTTAATATAAACATTTTCTGTAATGTTATAAAAATTAACATGTTGCACGATTTTATAACGCAATGTTGCTAAGTTACGTCAAGAGAACTATGGCCTAATGTCATGGGCGTTCTGGTTAGAAGTGGGCCTATACAGGTTGCTCACGAGTGCGAGTTATCGTTGCACAAATGCACACAGCCTAACTAAAAGCCATGTTACAAAATGAGAGCGTTTATGAATATCGCTGTCGGCACGTACAAATGAAATCAATGTACCTAATATATTGCAGACAAAAATAATCAACAGACCTGTTCTCAGTTTTTAAAAATAAAAAAATAAATGCGCTTAGCGTCCGAGAAACGTGATCAAACGTTCTGAAATTACTTGCAAATAACCAAATCTTGAACTTCTGAAATTACGGGCCAGCCAAATGCTTCAACGTGAAAACCCGAAACTACGAAGTAATTGCATATGGCTTCAAACCAACGATTTATATAAACACTGCTGTGGACAGTTTCAAGTATTTTTTGTTAAAACAAAAGCAGTTGAAAAGTCAAGTAGATGATCACTGGTAGTTAAAATAAGTATCTCAAAGTCGACAACAAATATCGCCACGATCTTCAGAAAGAGTTATTCGATTTTTTATTGGAAAAAATAATAACGGAGTGAGAAACAACAAATGTCCGCAGTGTGAGAGCCAGTGCAGTTGTAGTATAGACCCTATACGACATTTGCACACACAGACAATAGGCCCACACCAACACACACATAGGTATAAACAAACAATATGTTGCCATGGAAACATCACGCGATGACGTCATGGGTTACGTCATCGTCGTCTTCACGAATTACATGCACACAACGACAATTTTACCTTAACCACCACCAACAACGCGTATACGCCGTCTACTGCTACCACACACCGTCTAACGCTTGTACAGTACGTGTATATATAGGCTGCATACAAAAAGCACCTGCAGTGCGCATTCACAGCTATTTCAACATGCAGGGCTGTAATATACAGGGTGATCGAAAAGTAAGCCATCAAGTTCATTCTAGCGTAAGTAACTGCATCGAACGTTGACCGATTTTCGAAATTATTTCAATGTCATACTCGGCAATAATACAGTGATCATCACTACACCTCAGCTGTGTCGCTACACTACCTTGTGAAATATACTGAATTATAAATATCAGCTTCTCACCTTCTGGTCTAAACCTAAGGTAAGATAATATTCACCGCACAATGTAGCGGCAACTTACTGCTAAGTAATAAAACCAGTAAGCAATTTACAAAATCGGAAAATATTTGGCGGAATCGTAAAGTTGTGAACTATAACGGCTTACTTTTTGTACCACCGGCCACCCTCTATGCCCGTCGATCCTAATACGATGCGCCTGATCATTATTTTTCATAGAAACTATGGATGACATCATCCGACAATTAACTCGTGGAAGATTCTGCATTGCGGAACGTGAAAATAATAATTCTATGTGGTAAATTGTATGAAATTGATGCCATAATAAAATTAAACAGTGGCGGCGCCAAACGCGTGGCCCTGTCTTTCTCACTTTATTCTTGGCTCCCAGTTTTGATCTTATTTGAATTCCTCACGCCAGTGAAGATGCCTAGACAAAATTGCTTGTGTCACCAAGACACTGCAATTTGGTACCGGCTAAGGCCAGGAGCGTCCATTCCATTGATAGGTGGAGGCAAATGCCTCCTAAAAAGTTCGGGAAAGTAAAAAATTAAAAACTGGAGAAAATATTTTTTTTCTGTGGCAAATTGCCTAGAAACGCATGGCACACAATGCGACAGTTCTGCCTACTACGGCTCCAATTTTTTTTCTCCTTGCTTCGCTTGCAATTACTTATTTGTAACCCCTCTACTTTCAAGACCATATTTGAGGGGGTGTTAGCAGGTTGAACCCTCCAAAATTTTTAAAGTTAATGTAACAATTCTCCATACACAACAGTTCGAAAAAAATTCTGCTCACTTATTTCGCAGATTATTTGTACCTTCACTTTTAAATTTGTTCCGTTGTTTGCTTTTAATATTTGAACTGCATGCACTAAATTTGGTCAGTTAATTTGCAGGAAAATAATAAAAAAAATTGTTGCCACCAGATGCCATATTTTAAGGTTGAAATGCACTACATTTGATCTCGGCTGGGGCTCCGCCCTAGACCCTCGCTGGGGGAGCTCACAGCACTCCCCCCAGACTCCTTAGCTGGATTTGAAGGGTCCTACTTCTAAGGGAATAATAGAGAAGGGGAAAAAAGGCAAAAGGGATGGGTAGGAAAAAGCATAAAAGGGAAAAAGGGGAAAGGTGTAGAGAAAAGGGAAAGGAAAAATTCTGGCTACGGCCTTGCCTACTTTTACAGTTGTGGTGCCACGTCACCCTTGTTTGCCTATATTGTTTAAAGCCGTTAAAGGACACTAAATTTTGTCACTTAATTATATAGAAAATAATTAATTTTTGCTACCAGATGTCATATTTTGGGGTTAAAATCCACCAAATTTGATTTCGGCTGGGGCTCCGCCCCAGACCTAGCTGGGGCAGCTCACAGCACTCCCCCAGACTCTCTAGCTGCATTCAAGGGATCCTACTTCTAAGGGTATGCCACCGCCACTGTGCTTAAGCAGAAGGAATGGGGATTGAAATTCAGCGTATATGCTGTAACAAATTTAGAAAGCGATTGAATGTTTCTGGGAAAGAAACTGCGTGTAAAATACTAATCAGTATTATGCCTAAAACTGGCGGAATGCGATTCAGTCAATCAGCAGCAATCAGAATGCATCTGGCATACAAAACAAATCACGCACTGGCTACAGTTCTATAGATCACAAAATGCATGATGTAAACAAAACCGGCTAGCAATACAAACTAAGGTTCTGTTTAACAAATTGCACAAGTATGTAACGCATGGGATAATCTATTCGGCCTACTAGATGCATCACTGATGCACATATATTCAGCAAGAATAGGCCTATACCCAATTAATTGCATCACAAGCTTTCGATGGAATGTGTCTGCGCATTTGTTCGTAATTTCTTGCATTCTAACTATTGTTAAATAAAAACAATGAGACTTAATTGTAGGCAGAATGTTTAGTTTAACTTTTATAACAACATTCATTTGTACCTTTATCTTCTGTTTAGCCTCACATGATAGGCCACCCGTGCACTTTTTGCGTTAGATTGTAAATCGTAGCCTAATTGGGCGACTTTTGAGGCGAATTGATCAATATTACCATTATAGTTATTAGGTTGTTACTGTCAAATGTTGTTTTAACGCTTTCGTTTCACATAGGCCTATTTTTGGTTCCTATAGAACTAGCTTGTGTAGCCTTCGTAGCGGTCTGTCTATGTTTGCATTAAACGGATATTGCATTGCGATATTGTATTGTATTATAAGTTAGGCGGGTCTTGATCTATTGAACCTCGTGACTATCAGCTTTTATCAACATCAGGCGAACTCCGAACAAAGCAAAAAACATTGACCCTCGCGAGTTTTGTGACGATTAAAATACTGTGCAATTATAGTAGCCACTTAGGCCTACATAAGGATCGTAGTTGGAATGTTGATGGCACAACGGACCCGGACCGATAGCGTGTCTTTCAGTATCGATAGCGTCCTCAGCAGCTTTGACTGGTTTAGTAACGAAGACCGGACAGCGTGAGTACCGAGATTCGTTGAACTTGCCCATCACTAAGCCGCTAAGCATGCTGGTATCCTACACCCAAAGACATCATGCAATCAGGCAATAAGAAAGTAAGTAAGTAAAAGATGCGCAGCTGCTCTATACGCCAATCTGGTTAATACTCGGATGGGCGATTGTCTTCAGACAGGTGAACCATCCCGGTATATAACCAACCACCTAATTCAACTCGGCTTTTCATCCCTTCGTCCGGGGTAAGTAAGACTGTACCGACCTATCTGGCTGGGGTTAAGGCAGGGCGCGTTCACCTCTGTTGTGTGGTGGCACTGGTGGATAACACTGTGTGATCCTATATGATATAACTACAACAAACCTTTCATTCGCATAGCGGCAGCAAATGTGTGATACGATGATGTCATCACAGCGCAGTGTGAAAGATATAGGCCTATGTCAGCTTCTCGCCTTCTGAACACCAATATTCGGCGTAACAGTAACTAACAGCTCTACGATGAGCTACACTTTACAATTTACACACCTGTAGCCGTTTAAAAAAGTGCTTGCATGCGTGGTGTAGTAGACACTGTATAGTTACCACCTTGTTGGGTGGGATAGGCAGCCAGGATGGTCGGCTGATGACTGCCGTAGGCGAGAGCGGTTGCTGTCGTATTGTTAACTGCTGTCGGCGTCGCAGGCCACTGAACTCCGGCCGTAGGAAGTCGTCTGTTGATCAGCACAAATATAAACACAGATGTAAAAAACGTTCTGAAAAATAAAAAAATACGTTAAAAACGTAAAAAACGTGGCAAAGTAATTTTTAAAAACGTTTAAGAACGTTGATAATTTGTTCAACTTCATGACTTCTTGTCTAAAACCTAATGCTTCAGGTGCATTATAGCTAGAACTAGAGAAAAAAGAAAACCTAATTCGACCGTTCAGTTCAGTTTAGTAGGGAAATTTGTGTTCGCCATTTCTAACAGCAGATAGCTATCACGAACGTGCTGTTATCGCCAAGCTCTACCGAATAGTTCAGTCTTCAGCTGACGACAGAAAAATGATGATTCCGAAACCGATAGGTCGCGAACGGACGTTGGCAACGAGTTCCAAGCTGTGGGTCCGGACACGGAGAAGCCCCGCGGTCCATACCGTGTCAGTCGACAGCGGGAACCCAGAGGCGCGGCGCGAGCACGAGCGACCAGACGATGCCGACACCGAGACGCACATTGTCTGTAAAGTTGCTGACCAATGTACACAGCTTGAACTAGATGCGTTGTCGCACAGGAAGCCAATGTCGGCGATGTGGTTGAACTTCCGCTTGCCGGTGATGAGTAGCGCCGCTGCATTTAACATCGACTGGAGTTGACGTAAGTTGACTTCACAGACGCCGTATAGAGAACGCTGTTGCAACTGGATATCAAGGCATGCACTAGCCTATTCGCAGCGCTGATACCCGGTAGTCAGAGAACGGCGTACTGAGTAGAAGCAGGTACCAGAAAGCTTCTCAACATTGTCCGCAAACGTCATAAGACTAAGTATCACTAAACTAAGTAGGTCTAAGTAAACTACCACAGCTATAACCTATTATTACTTCGTTCGTGTGGCTTTAAAAGTGCTTCTTGACGTTCGTGGCGGAATTTTTAATGTACGTTTTTCAAATAAAAAAACGTTGAAAAAATAAAAAAAAGAAAACAAGAATCCCAGCTGTCGCTAGGGTGGGGCCGACCGTATTGGTTGGCACTGACCTTGAACGTCATCCAAGGTCGATGATTTGCAGGTAATTTGATAGCCAAAACGCGACTTCCTACTAGTGATTGATAGCAACTTACGCCTTATCTTGCACCGTTTAGCCACAGTACATCCGTGACAGACGGACTGACGGACGTCAGACGAACAGACGACAACCACGACCTTTAAGCTTACAGCTTAGCGATCGGTCTAAAAACTGTAAAAAAACATGACAAGAATAAACGAGAAATTTGAGCTAATGCTCACGAGACGCGCGAAAACCTATAGCAGTTCCGGTTCAGTAGTTTAGCTGAAAATTGGGGTGTTCACGCTAAGTTAATATACAAATACTAAATTCTCTGTCTGGATCGCATAACGATAGTTCCGTGGCGCCACCATCTGAGGCGCCGCGTTGTGGCTGCCAGTCACGTTGACTACCATTACGTGACTTCACTGTTTAGGCTTATTGTTACGTGTCCTTGTAGTCTTAGGACTTAACGCTACGCTAAAGTTAATTCGTCATTCATCATCATCATCATCATCACCTTGTGAATGATATAGACTTGTGTCGCAGCCTAAAATCGCCAAAAAATCCATAAAACTCCCTATTTTGGCGTTCAAAATCATTCAAGGTCATTGAATTCGGCGCCAATCGAAAGCCAGTATACGATTTCCTATTAGTGATTAATAGTAACCTAGGCCCTATCTCGCACCGTTACAGAGATACAGCGATTTTTGGCTAAAAATCACAAATTTTACTTACCCCCTCTCATTTAGCACCCTCGTTCGGGGTGACCCCCTTCGAATTTATGAAAAAGCTTTACCGTTCTTGAAACCAGAGTCTTCTATGCAGCCGACGGTGAAGATTTGGTGATACTAGCTTGCACCGTTTTTGGCTGATCCACCCGTGTGATGGACAGACAGACAGACGGAATTGCAATAGCTAAGAAGCGCTGAAAGCAGTAGCTGCTTTCGCGCGCAAAAACGTGAAAAAAACGTTCATGACATCAATGAAGACAAAGGGTTACACCGCTCATGTAACACGTATATAAAGGTTTTTATTTGCATTAAAACGTTTTCGACGTTTATGAATGTTTTTCTAATGTTGTATTAGTTATAAACGTTGAACAGTCAATGCGAAAATGACATTGATTTAAAATAGTTGTATACAGAAAAATCGAAGCGCTACTAATAAAATACTAGCGATTTTTATTTGCTTAAGTTACATATGAGTGAGGGTAAAATTTAATGGACGTATTGTAAGCCTACCCGTAGCCGTATCCGTATCCGGGCGAAGCTACGTAGGGTTGCTGTTGGAGGTAGCTCGGAGCGCCGGCGCCCGTGAGATGAGGCTGTGTGAGCGCTGCTCCGGCTGCCGCGGCTGCAGCGGCTGCGGCTGACGGAGGGTAACTCCAGTAGCCTCCAGCCAGTTGATTGTAGTAGGCGGCTGTCTGACCCGACGAACCCGCAGCCGTGTTGAACGCAACCTATACACAGTAAATAAATGCTGTCAATCAAACTGTCAATCAAATAATTTTAGAATAATACAACGCGAAAATGTGCATCACGGCCGCATGTCGAGCGTTAAAAATCCATTCACTAGGCGGCGTCACCAGTCAGTCGATGAACATCAACAACTCGATGAACATCAACCTTGTAGAATTTCGTTTGTGCACGGTACGTGATATTGATACGACGAGAATTTCAGCCTCAAAATGTTTTCTTCAATCGTATCGACGGCAGGGCGGGCCGCACGTTAGGCGCTGCCCCGAAGTTTTAGTTACCTAAGCTATGGTTTAGCATTGACTACTTTTAGGCCCACTGTTCAGTTGGCTAGTGTAGGCTACATAGACCTAGCGTTCAGGATAACGATTAGAAAATGATTTCGCGAAGAGTAGGGGCACCGGAGCGACGGGGGCAGCTGCCCCCACCCCCTGCGGCCCTGCCCTTGTTGCACTGAGCCAGTGCGGGGGCAAAGTAATGCTCTTTTGGGATGTAACTAGACTTACTCACTGAGCAGCGTACATCTGCATAATGTACATTTGAATTAACTCTTTTCTTTTATTATAACACTATTAGACATAGCTAAAGCCTAGGCCTACATTTTTAATTAACTGTTGGGAATTTTCTTTTTTGTCTTCATTGCCGATATATTTTGTACATAAATAAGAATTTGTGTGCTCTTTGATTTGTTCTGCGCTGAAATTTTATTTACTGGCAAAAGTGACCGTGTTTACAGTTATATCTTAACTTAATCAACTGATCAAGGTATATAGGCGACGTACAGTTTGAAATAGAAAGCAGTGCAAAGCATTGAGATGCAGACTTCTGTGGCATGGGCGGCGCCAGATAGGGAAGCAAAAAGGCAGCTCCATCTCCCCCTTTGTGCCCTTGCCTTTGCCCCTGGTTGCCCTCAGGAGAAATTTTGCTGGTGATAAAGTGCCCTCTGGTTACCTTACACATGCCAAGGTGTGACTTTGGGTTGCGTTTGTAAATACTAAACAAGAAGCTTAGCTGTCGCTAGGATACCCGACCGAATTGGTTGTCAGTGACTTTTAAGCTCATCCAAGGTCCATGATTTTCATTCTACCTAAAAGGGCGTATGCCACATCTGTTAGTGATTAACAGTAACCCTGGCCGTTTCTCTCACCGTTTCTGAGATATGGCCAGTTTTCCGTCAAAAACGCACATTTTTTCGCCTCCATTTAACTTCAAATTTGAAAATGTTTCCTTTGCACTATAGGGCTGAAATTTTGCATGCCTAAGTTTAACACACATAGCTAATTATCTGTGTAAAAGTTGTCTTCTATAGACGACCCAAAGCTTAGCCACTATACATTCGTTACAGACGGACAGACAGACGGACGGACGACAACCATCGACAACCATGCCAATAGCACGATCTTTACGTAAGTAAGGTCGGCTAAAAGACAGACAAATTTGCTGCTTCCATTGAACGCCCAAAAGCTAAAAGTATTTCAGCTTTTGAGTAGCTTTGTCCCCTCACCCCTGACCAGGGGCTTTGCCCCTGGACCCCGTTACATCTTTTGATACACACCAGAACTGAATAAGGTCGACGTTTGGCCTACACACAAAAACATTGCTTCTTATGTGCCCTGGCCTTCGCCCTTAGCTTCAGATTTTAGCGCTGCCCATGTTGTGTGGCCTAGGTCCTCTGTAGAGCCCTCAAGCAGCGGCGTACACATGGGTAAAAAAATAAGAGGGGCAGAAAGATGTGATTTTCCGTCAGACACTGCCAATTTCCGACAGGGTTGATTATAAATGCTCAAAATTTTAATTTTGTCATTAATTTTGTCAAAAATGTTTTTTAGCATTAGATAAACGAACATTTTTCGACAATTTTCCGACAACCCAAAATTTAAGAAAAAGGGGGTGGGAATTGCCCTTTCTGTGACCCCCGACCACCCTTTCGGCCACGACTTTACTGCGCTCAAGTACAAGGCTGCCGCTCCCCTGCCCTTTGTGGTCTCCGGCGCCCCTGGCAAAGAGATGAGCCGCCAAAAAATGTAGCCATATCGTCAGCGAAGCAAACACTGTTCGGAGAAACTGATAACCCAGAACTCAAATCCACGACACCAGTCTCCTCCAGCTGTTCTGGCAACCGCATAATGAGTACTTCTTCTAATGTTTGTGCTGCAATCGTCAGGACGTTAAACCTAATAGAAGTCGCGGGTTCGACTTCTGGTTGAATGACTGTCTGCAGACAGGTCAATCATCTCAACCGGCATATTAGCAACTACCAATGTCAACTTAACCTTTTATCCCCAGCGGATAAGCAAATCAAGTATTGGCCTGCTTGGCTGCATGAGGCTAAAAGTGGCGCGTTCACCAGTTTCGGGTGGCAGGTAACACTCTGTGCACCCATATGGCAGGTGACGCTCCGTAGCTCTGAGACGGGTTCTCATGAAGAGCCATATTACACACCTTTTATCATTTTTAACGATAACGATTACACGGAATTTGACGGATTCAGGTTAATGATTTGACGAGATTCGCGATTTCACGGCTATGGGCTTATCATAGCGTCTGGCACATTCACAGAGCAGCGCGTACCGACTGTAGCGTGGCAGGGGTAAGCATCTGTGTCGGACTGGAGGTCGGTGACGATTCGGTCGGCTCTTTGCCCCACGAACATTTGACAACTTGCCCGTTAATCTCGCTCCCGTGAACCGCAACTATCGCTTGCGTCGCCGACTCCTTTGTACTAAACCTTCATGCAATCCACAGTCACAGGCAACATGACAATACAAATACACGCAGAATACGGTAATTCTAATTTCTTTCTTTCGTAAATTTTACTGCGCCATTTGTATTTAACAGCGATGAGTCTGATAGTTTTGGTCAAAAAAGCTGTAAATCAGAATGGGCATACAAAAAGAAAAAAGTAAAGTCATGACCCAAAAATTATGTGCAACATTTCGCGGTGCATTTTTCTCCTAAAATATTTAATTTATTAGTAAATCGTATACGTAAAAGCCAAATTAGACATTTTTAAAAGCGACATTCTATTTTGTTTTAGCGTAGCATATGCCATACAGATCTCGTAACTATAGAACGATATTTATTGATGAACTCGTGGCATTGGTTGAATGGCCCCACGGCTAATATTACATCGAATCCTGATTTGATCCCCCACATTGGAATGAAACCCACAAGACCAAAATCAGCCAATAGACATTAATACTGCAGATAAAGATATAAAGTAGTATAGTCTAGAATGCGCCTGCAGCACTGACATATTTCAGACAATGACGCTGACCTAATGAAAGCGTAGCCTTTCTCTTTGAATACGCGGATTTCTTGAATGCAGCCGTACGCACTGAACGATTTGTGAATCAGCTCCTCTGTACAAAAAAAAACAAAAATACCCGGTCCGATACACACACTGATTGTAATCTGCATAATAATTACAAAAAGCGTCGAAATATTTTGTACAAACTCCCAGAGAACCATGAAGAACTTCACTCTTTTTATTCATAATCTTTTTGTGTTTGTATTCAATTTGTTTGTTGATCTGTAATTGTTGGTTATTTTTTCATGCGGCGAGTAAAGAAATGTGCATAAAACAGTCCAAATTTGGCACAAAATGTGAAATCGCGGTCGAACGCACGCGCATAGCTAAAACTTTAGTTGTTACTTGTGAACACAACCACCAAACCAAATGGCAACTGTAAATGCAAAAAAAACTTATTCGACCACATGACTCAAAAATAACAAAAAAATGACAAAGTGGGAAGGAAGTAAAGTGGCTTTCGACAGGAAGTAAAAGTAGAGGGCCTGTTGGGGTGAAGTGGAGTGAACCAAATCGGAGAATGGATTATGGACGTTGTGGTGCTATTCTCACTGGAAAAATGTGTAAAAGTTATCACATAGCATGTGTTCTATTAAACAGTGCTATAATGTGTGACAACATGTTTCAGTTGTTTACCTGTATGTTCTAGCTACGATTGTAATACGCTGAAAAAGAACAGTGATTGAATCGTTCATTGTGTGAGCACATTGCACAACGTGTAATTTCCATAATTTGCAAGTCTTATCTGCCGGCAAAACTTTTTGCACTGCTCAAACAATCTTGATTATGCAAGAATACATTAGAATCACAACAAACAGAAGAACAAAATCCAATTTCGCTGCGCGTCACTGTCGATAGGCAATCTCGTCGGAATTCTTAACTATTATCAATTGTGCGACTCAGTTGCTAAGTCAGGGAGTAGTTTACATTCGTCGGCGCAAACAGACGGCGAATTCATCTTCCGTTTACGAGGAAACAGGCTTCCTATCAACTGCAGTCCTTTCGGTCATCCAGTCTACGTAGCATCTTGCGATTCAGGACAGTTTGGATCTCTCTTTCGACCTCGGGGTGGAACGATCGCGCGAAAGGGCGCAGAAAAGAATGTCAGAAAAAAACAGTACTTTTGGATGGCGTCTCTTGCAGCTCATATTTGTATATTTAATATAATAGTCGTACACTGAGTAAGCCTATATCACGAAAATAATAATCAAGCCCAGATTTTGAGTATTCGACGGCTTTTTACGCGCGAAAGCAGCTACTGCTTTCAGCGCGTCTTAGCCATCGCAATTTTTTGTCTGTCCGTCCGTTCGTCCGTCCGTCCGTCCGTCACATGGGTGGATCAGTCAAAAACGGTACAAGCTAGGATCACCAAATCTTCACCGTCGGCTGCCTGGAAGACTCTAGTTTCAGGAACCGTAAAGCTTTTCCATAAATTCGAAAGGGGTCACCCAAAACGAGGGCGCTAAATGACAGGGGGTGAAAAAATTCCGATTTTTAGCAATAAGTCGCTGTATCTCAGTAACGGTGCGAGATAGGGCCTAGATTACTATTAATCACTAATAGGAAGTCGTACACTGACTCTCGATTGGCGCCGAATTCAATGACCTTGAATGACCTTGAACGCCAAAATAGAGGGTTTTATGGATTTTTTTGGCGATTTCGGGATGCGACACAAGTCTACATCATTCACAAGTGGCGCCACGCTACTATCGTTATGCGATCTAGATAGAGAATTTGGTATTTGTATATTAACTGGGCGTGAACACCCCAATTTTTAGCTAACCTACTGAACCGGAACTGCTATAGGCTTTCGCGCGTCTCGTGAGCATTAGCTCAAATTTCTTGTTAATGTTTTAGATGGTTGTATCGACGCAGTTGAGTGTAGCTGAAAATTTAATAACCGCTTTATTGCTCACTGTTCACCGAGTGTGCCAGCGAAATATGAGTGAATATTTAGCGAAGAATAGTTGACTGATTGACTGAAGATATTGGCTGTAGTAAGCTTACGTAAAAATGATACAAAGAAGTGCCGCGTCTGGGTGCCAGTCCGTGCCACTTTCGCTCCGGACACTACAAGTTAAAGCGAATTTCCACGGCAGAGAAAGACAAATGAAGAAACACGGAGTTCTAAGTTGGTGTCGTTAGAACGTAACGGCCTCTGAGAGGATAGGTGGCTTTGCTTCAGTTAGGCAAAGCGCAATGTGGCAAAACCGGGCACTCATAGAATTAGCAGATGAAGATGATCGGGACGACGAGCGCCGATTGTGAACGGACCGCAGGCAACAAAACACTGGACAATTGACCCGAGTAATTGGATTCGTCTCTCGCAACCCCTTGAGGCATCTCTGCAGCCATCATCGTCTATTACACTACAACCAAACCAACTTGTGCAGATTGAATGGCATGCCGGTGAATCGTTGAGTGAGGATGGACGGGATGAAGGACGGCATTATGCGCCAAATGACATTAGCACAACAACGAAGTGCGCAAACTGCAAAAACGTCAGCGAGCAAACGACAAAAAGCAGTAAACTTTGGAGACTTCGATAAATACCAAAAAGCAAGCCATCAAGTTTTGTAACTAGATTGAACCTTGACCGATTTTCGAAATTATTTCACTGTCATCATACGACGATCGTCATCACACCTCAACTGTGTTGCTACACTACCTTGTAAAATATATTAAAATACAAATATTAACTTATTGGTTAAAATTTAAAATGACTGCATATATGACTTCAATCCTTCTTTGCAAATACTGTATATTCGGCGATAAAAATCTGCTACAATTTCGGAGATACAGATTTTTTTTCGCAGAAGATTGGTTTGTATCTGCCCACTATGTAGACATTTCGCTAGCAGCTAACTTTCAAAATGATCTGGGATAACAGTTTTGAGTGACTAATACCACTGTGGATAAGACTTGCTATTGATTATCGTTTCTGGACACATAAGGTAACCGATATCGGCAGAGCATCGCTCGATGTATTAGTCCGTGGCCCATGACACACGCCGCCGGCCGGTGGATCAACGGACGTGTCCGGTTAACTAATCCGCGCACAACGTCTTGCCATCTGCTGCAGTGATCCGTTGGATTAGGGCGCCGGGTGATATGACATTTTTCCTCGGCGTGCCCTCAGCGGTGCCATAACGTCCAAGGTTTAGCGGACCGGACTGTCCGTCCGTCCGTCCGTCCGTCCGTTCATCGAGACGGGTGGAGTGGGCTACGATAGGCCGCCCGCGTAGACTAATGGCAGACGGGCACGCGAGCCGATCGTTACGCCATCTACGGGGAAATGGATACATCTGACCAATTTATTTGCATACCGGGCCACGAGCCCGTGCCAGGCCGCTGGGCGGCATTATTCTAAGTTAGCCGTTGAAGTTTGTCCAATTTGCTCGCGCCCTCCCCACCCCGCGAAACCCTCGTGTCTTCCAGGCCAGCAACAGCACGCAAGGAGGTTTTTTCTGCAGTGATGCGCAGTACCACGAACTGTCTTCACAGGCCTTCGAAACATACCACGTCAGCTAAAACTGCATTTTTTCGTGTTATCAGTTTCTGACGCCGAATATGCGACCTAAAGTAAAACTAAATTTGGTGAAGCAAAAAACAAAACCAAAACTGCAAAGCTGTATTTTACGACTTGACAAAATACTGAAAAATTGCTAGAGGTACTACACGTCGTTGACAACATACTGCAGCAGACTTCTAAATACATTCGCCAGCTGCTTTACCAGATAGGCTAGTGATGACACATGTTTACGGTGAGGTGGGAAAACTCATGAAAAATGTAATTATGAGAATGAGATATGATTGCTGGTTGAAACAGTGTACCTACAGATTGTTTCGATTAGCTCGGTTATCACGGCGCATTTTATTATTTTTATAGATTAACTTTGGACGTTTTAGACCTGCCTTAAAGGGCTGCAGCTGAGCGATAGATCACGTAAAGCAGTGCGAAACGACGCACATTTCACACGGATCAAGCGCAGTTTATCTGCACCCAAAGCATCCGACACAATTGCGACATAACCGCGAAACAGATATTGCCGACGCCAACTCCGCACAGACTTGAGAATATCTGCCATAACTGCGATAACGGAGGCAGACCGACCGCACGCGGTATCCACGCCGGAGACTGACTCAATGACTTTTCTGATTGACGGCGTCCACAAGATAGACACTTTTCTCCGCGGACCGCGACCGAGTCGCAGTGCGTCGCGATGCTGACAAAAATCGATCACTTGCTTTGATTAATCTTGTCGCGTGTAAGCCGCGACGGACTGCCAATGTCGGCCACTTGCGTCCGATAGCGCGAGCCGCTTAGCTGCCACTCGATCCTCCAAAGACCACTTCACAGCAGAACTATATACGTGAACAGAAATACACTCGATCCGCTATTAGTCCGCAATTCCGAACAGTTTCACGTCCGCACAAGGCCTATAAAACGGCTTTTGTGTCCTAGAGGATAAGTTGCTTTGGGACCCTACAGCTCGGGGCTCACTCGAGCCTCGCTCGGAACTTTCAGTCCCTCCATCGTCCGGAGGAGTTGTATGTTAAGTTTTTAGGCCCTGCGCCCGCAAGGTTTATTATAATCATACTATCAGCAATCTGTGCAATACACGAGACTCGGATTCTGCTTATCTAAAAGCATAATATATAAAAACGTTCGCTTGCAACGCGCTGTGCTCTCACCACAAGTGTTCTCTGACGCTAAAAATGCACAGAATTTAACTTTTTCCCCGGCAACTCAACATGTCTAAATATTTTGAGATTAAATGAAGCACAAAAATTAGGATACAGTTTTTTAAAAAAATTGCAGACAATAGCATGCATGTGCAAACAAAATTGTTGAGAAAGTCATGTGGTCTCGCTGTCTCAAGTGTCAAAACAGAATACTAGAGACTTGGTCAAGGTCTTTGACTTGGATATTGTGACCCTGGACTTGGTCTTGATGTGTTCTTAGTCTTCGCGTAATTAAGCCACAATAAACAACTTTTACATGACATAATTAGTCAAATAAACCGTTGCAAATCAACACTGTTATTCAGTTGCATATGGCATGACCTCTACTGTGATTCGATGACATGATTGTTACATTGAATCGTTAATTTTGCTTTTGGTCTCCGACTGCTTGGTCTCGGTCTTGAGATTATGCCGTCTTGTTTTTGGCGCTTTAACCGTAAATAAAATAGTTTTGAGTTTTAATCCAAAGTCAATCGGCTAAAGCAAACAGCAAACTCAAAAGCGTCAAGTTTCTAAATGGTTGTGGATTATACTCTGCAAATTCCGCAGCCCGCCCACCTCTACCTATAGAAGTATATTTGGCTGTTTGATTGTCACGGCCGAGATGGGCCAATCTTATACGCACGCATTGGTACGGACTGCATGGTTTTTCCGGGATGCCGAGAGAAGCTGGGATCAGGCGTGAGGTCATCTCATATACACAGGACTCTTTGGTTGTGTTCGTCGTGTTTACGATCCAATTACTGTCGTGTGTCGCCCACTGCGTAGATTAGACGACAATATGTAGGCCTTTGTGCTTCCGCGCTCGTCATACGCCGAGAAATAGAGATGCGCAACATTCAACATTTAAAAAATATCAAAAATTACTACAACTGCAACAACAATAACCAGATGGCGTAGCACGACGTAGTATCGGATAAGTTTCATTAATGAAAAACTCAGAGATTGCAAAAAGTTTTACCGACTAACCGAGAAATTAATGTACCGGAAAACAGCGTCTAACAAATTAATAAAAAATAATTAAAAACCTGTATAGATCAAAAGTTTGCCACATATTGTGTTGGTATATCTCCCCACTCAAAAGTGAAATAATAATAATAACTTTTTTTGTTTTTTTTTTGTTTTGGTAACCTTTACTACTGGGAGTATAAAAATAATATAATAATAATAATAATAATATAGCAATTTATA
>Ga0056128_1004363_pt1 | contig 17684 bp, 11 predicted proteins | sample WorMetLIZISLAND2_FD_71113 | JGI IMG/M metagenome (GOLD analysis project Ga0056128, IMG submission 71113) | Marine gutless worms symbiont microbial communities from Max Planck institute for Marine Microbiology, Germany - Olavius geniculatus... ... | reverse complement strand
CCATACAGTATTCTTGCGTTTCTTTCGCTGAAAGGCAGTTGAAAGAGTAGCGACAGCGCCAAAACTTGCAATTATGGATGTACAGGCTACAATCACTGCTGTTTCATCCAAGTAGGTAATGTCAAAACAAAAAATTGGGTCACTGTCTCAAGTTCGACAACAAGTTAGCTTGTTGCGCAACTTGTTGGCCAACAAACTAGCTAAATGGAATTTGGCCTTAAGACGCGCGCGTAAAAATCCAGTCCAGGTTCGGGCGTCGATAGTGATCAGTTCAGTTAAATAACGTCATAGCAACAGCAAACGCTTTAATCACATGCATGATGCTCCGTAGGTCCCAGATAGGTTACGTGAATGTAAGAGTGATATATACACACTTTTTAACTGTTAACTTTTTAATACTTTACTTCTTAAACAATCGTTTATTGCGCTGCGGCGGCAACGCAGAGCGCTTCCAATCGTGTAGTCCAATATTCGTCTATAATGCAAACCACATCGTCAATGGTGACCGCAGTTCTAAGTGGCTTCGTTGTGGTGATATCATGGCCGGACAATCCAACGGACAGGCAGCGTTGATGGGCACTTGGTCGCTTTTGCGACTGCGCGGGAAGTCTAATAACTTATTCGTGTCGTGTCGCACAGCATGACATTCACCGATGCATGCAAAAATGTAAGTTGTTTCACTTTTTCCATGGCAAAGCTAGTTTCTACCGAAGACGACGTAGTGCTGTTTGCCAAGTGTGTAGGCCTATGTAGAAGCTCAAACTGTTATTTCTTTCATGGCTACCATGGTTTGTCGTCCTAAACAGCAATAATCGAATTTCTTTCTTCGTCTCCTTGATATCAAATGCTGAAGCTTGTAGCTAGTGTGTGAGATAAAAACGTGTGTCGTAGGATGTAGTGATAAAAATAATTTTATTGCAAACTGCAATGAATCGCATACGTCATTTACAAGAAGACACCAAAGTGTCAAGTTGACCTGCACCCAGCTACAAGCTTTTCTTACATTTCAGGGGAGTTCGCATATTAGAGGAACAGCAGACTGCATTACGTACAACTGCCGTCTTGAAACTACAGTGTACAGTCATTTTCGGTTTTCAAAGTTTTCCGGACGTAGTTTAACATTAACCTTTTGTCTGTCCAATGCAATGCATAGCATTGAACAGAGTATAAAATCACCTGAGCGTTTGTGCGTGCGTGCGTACATGCGTCTGTCCAACATATGAGGCGCCATCTCCATAACGGTGCAAGATTGACAGACGCATGGTCAGAATGGATCACCCATAGGAAGTGACCCACCGCGAGTCGAATGGTCACGTGACTGACGATGTTAATTGTTTAGCTATAATAAGAGCGAAAAATAACAATAACATTGCTGCTGTGCAATTTGAAATTAATCTACACAGCTCACTGATTTTATTTATACGGACATTATACTGTATAAGCTATCGAATTCATTGGACAGACTCGTTTGAACATTATCTTGTTATGGGGCCGTCCTTCCTAGAAGGAGGCCCCATCATGTGTTGATCCTGTCCGTCCGTCTGTCTGTCTGTCCCATGCCTCCACCTAGAGGGAAAACGAAAAGGCCTACGAATACCAAACTTGGTAGGAAGGGTCCCTGGGACACCAGCACCCAGTGGACCAATTTCAAGGTCAAGGGGTCAGAGGTCAAGGTCACGGCGAACTAAACAGTGAACTGAAGTAAAAAGAACTCAAATGCCATGCAGTTCAGTTGCTTTCAAAGCAACCAGTTTTAACTGAATTGTACGGCTGTATGTTAATTCAGTTCATTTATTATGGGGCCGTCCTTCCTAGAAGGAGGCGTCATGTGTTGATCCTGTCCGTCTGTCTGTCCCGTGCCTCCACCTAGAGGGAAAACGAAAAAGCCTACGAAAACCAAACTTGGTAGGAAGGGTCCCTGGACACCAGCACCCCGTGGATCAATTACAAAGTCAAAAGGTCAAAGGTCAAGGTCACGGCGGCTAATTGCGCAGTTTGCAAAAAATCCCCATAACTTCGCCGCCGGTTGACCGATCAACTTTATATTTGGCAGGTGTCATAAGGACCCCTCACTGCCTTGCCCCGGGTGATCTCGTTACCATGGCAACGGCCGTTCCCTCCGTCTGTCCGTACTCAACTGCAAGGACGGCCCCATAGCGGGCGGCCCCTCAACGGCCGCACTCTCTTGTTGGTTACTAAATCAAGTTATGTGTCGCTTTTGTATTTTTAAAAGTTATTTGTATATCTGTTTCTGTCATCAGGTTGTAGTAAATAAATAAAAAATTGGTCGTGTGCTCAGTGCAAACGAATGTACAATTAAGTGCTAAAAAGAAAAACAATTATATTTTTACATTTTACGCACTCGTCTGTTCCCCAGAGAGGCGCTTTTCCAGAGTCCCGTGCCTCTATTTTACCAATTTACTAGAATTGGGAAGTTACAAATTATTATGCAAGTTCTATGTATATGTACGTATGTACGAGGAAAAGGCCGATTGCCAACATTTCCTCCTAAGACATACGCCAAAAAAACGCAAAATCGAACACGCTAAAACAACTATAACACAATTTCTCTGCTTGCTATGATGCATAGTAAATGTCTCCGGTTATTTCATTTGATTTGATTTTTATTTTATCGCACATGCACGACGTTGTATTTACTACATAATGTGTATTGCTTGCTGTAAAGTTAGCTTGCCGATCTGCTCGTAATTATATGACTGGAGTGGATTTTATACCTTTTATACGATCAACAAAATCGCAGTGGTTTGGAGCAAATCATACTCGGTTATGCACGTAACGCGCGGCAGTTTCCCAATCCATCTTTTACGCCGCGTAGTTTTCTTGTCGCTGTCTGTCTGTCTCTCTGTCTGTCTGCGGGTGTCGCTCGGTGTATCTGTCCACTGATCTCTGCTGTCCCGTGCTCAGCGTGCATCAAGATCTTCGTCGCTTGCGTGTGTGTCGCTCCTCGCCCAATAATAGCTGTCACAATCGATACTGCGTGTCTTGTCGTTGCAGACACGAGTGGGACGTCGACGACGACGACGACGACGCCGAGGCTCGACGAGGGATCGCAGCCGACGCTCGTCGTCCCGGCCGTGACCTCGCCCGCCAGCGGTCGACCGGACGCGGCCGCACAGGGACCAAGAGCCGGGCGCCGGGCCCCGCGACGTCGCAGCGCGCCCATGCCAGGCATCCAGCCAGACGACGATGATGATGCTACCGTCCAATTCCCGGTGACGTTCAAGTCAGCCGACCTGTTCGCCGTCACCAAGACTAAGCTCTACTCGACGTTCAGTATCAGCATGAAGGTATATAGCGCAGTCCGTGGACTGTGCCACATTCAGTGTTATTACGCATCCGCCTGAGATAAACATCGTCGGAAGCACCGCATGGGCAACCAGCTGATATTTACTATAGCCATTATACAGTGTAGGCTATGCTTTTTGTTTGTTTGTCTGTGAGCGCGTCTGTGCGTTGTAATTTTCTAGCGCAAATGACACCGGCGTTATAATAGTTTTCTTGGCTTAGCTTAGATACGAAACATTGTCATGTTATTAGTTATTATTATCTTTTTGCTGTTTACGTTGATAATTGGTGGTGAACCTTAGATGGTCTGGTTTTGGTACATACATTGGCCATCTGTTTAGTGATTGTTTTTTTTATATGCCGATGACATTGCATTACTCTCAGCTTCGTGTTGTGGCCTGCAAAAAAATGGTTGACATCTGCGCCGACTATGGTAAGGTGTAGGACATTATATTCAACCTTCAGAAAAGCCAAGTTATAACGTTTGGTGGGTGGAACCTGGTAAAGCGTGTCATTACCATGACAGGCACACTTGTAGTTTAGGCAAACAGTGTTTCCTTCAATTGCAAGTCAAAGCTGATCAGCTTGTCGAGTTTTATCAGTAAATTTTGTAGCCAGTTTAATAACATCTCTGCAGTTATAGGTAAGGGCTTTAATGAAAGTTTTATTGCCTGCTTACTTTGTTTTATGGATGTGAAGTGTGGTCGCTCTCTACGACGGATTTACGTAAGTTAAATGTAGTTTAGAACAACAGCTTTAGTCGAATTTTTTTCTGGTTTTTGGCGAGAGAGCGTCAAACCACTACAATTTTATGCTAAGTCATTGTCTGCTACTCTTATCATTAATGAAAAAAAACTTTTGTTTTGGAAGAAAATGTTTCTATGTTCAAATGTTATATTAAAATCTATTTCTTGCTTTGTACACGCTCGATGTATAAATGTTGGACATTACTGTGGTGTAGCAGATGTAGGCTATGCCGTATTTCAAACGACAATGTTAAGGATGCTATTTGGCATAAGTTATGTTCATTGATTGCGTAATGTTTTTGGCATTTTTTAGCTTCTATGTGTATTGTTTCGATGTTTTATGTTTGCATTTCGTGATTATTCTGCCATCTGGCGTTTTCAATGTTGTCGGCTGCTTGCCCCTCCGATACGTTCTTTGAGACCTACCTGGCAGCTTGGCAGAATGCCCACGACCCGCCTTCACTCCCGGCAGCTTTACCGGACAAGCAGTCGTTCTGGGACCAGCCCGACATTCAATCTGCTCGAGCCCAGGTAGAGGCACACTATTCTGAGCCACAACAGACAGCCCGCTTCCTTGCTGCTGCCACACCTCACATCGGAGACTGGCTTTTAGCACTGCCCATCTCTAGCTGTGGACTGAGACTATCTGACGATGCAGTCCGTGTAGCAGTCGCTTTGCGTCTTGGTTGCAGCGTCTGTGTAGCCCATACTTGTCGTTGCGGATCGCCGGTAGACACTCACGATCTGCCAGCTGTTCACATCTTCCAGCCACTGGCGTTTGAAACCCACGGCACAACCCACTCATCTGCAATAGACTTTTTGAATGCGATGGGTGGTCGGTCAACCGCAGTAACAGAAGACCTACACGACACCACTTTTTTGGCAGCGCATTTCTGTTCTACTACAGCGATTTAACGCTATTCTGATCAGCGAGACCTTTGTCGAGGCCGGCGATGCACTATATCTCTAGCCACTCTGACACTTTGTTTTAAATCTTTTTTTGTGTTTTTAACCCCCGGGAACCTTTACTACCGGGGGTATAAAAATAAAGTAATAATATCAGTTGTAGTGTGATGCTGATTTGCTACTTGCTTAGTTCTTACTAACGTAAAAGTTTTTTCTGTTGCTGGCCGAAGACGTATAACTTATTAACTAGACATTAACTTGACGCCACCGCCATTTTGAACGTTTGGTTAAAGTAGAGAGATTTCTTAGCGATGACACACAATGATGAGTTGCTGTTTTACTAACTTGCGCACTTTTATATTCTAGCCGGGACCCAATTCGTTTAACTGCGTAGTCAGTTACCTGACAGGAAATTAATTGCTTGCGACAAGGTGGTCATTACGTATGGACGGATTCATTAGTAATTCTGTCACCCACGCGACAGTGTCAAACAACTAAAAGAGAAAATGTCAGCACACGGATGACCAGAACCAGTTCAGTGCACAACTATTATTGCACGGCTGCATTCGATGAACTTCTTTTACAAGCGACATTTTAAAACTGGCTTGGAAAAATAAAACGGTAAAAAATTTCGTCCAGAAAACGATTCTATTCATCGACTGCATTTAGATGCTACTGCAATCTCCGTCAAAGGCGACATACATTACTTACAAAGTCTTAACAAAATACGTATTTCTTACATGAGTATTTGAGCGGTATACCGAGAGAGGTATCAGGGGTTGTTCCGGCTTTTATGCCCAATGTAATTTGACGTTCCACTTAGTTACTTACGTACTGAATGTGAACTGTGGTTAGCTCCGGACGCTGCAGTCGTACGGTCTGCTGCTCTACAGCGGTTCAGGCGTTGTCGACCGTGACTTTCTGTCGCTCGAGCTGATCGCTGGTCGGACGCGCTACATGTTTGACACAGGCGACGGACCGCGCTCAATCGTCGTCAACGCGACAGCGCCCCTCAACGACGGTCAGTGGCACGATATCGCCGTCGTCAGATCCAACGTGCTGACACCTAGTGGACATGCCCTGGTTGTCGACGGACATGTCGCTTACGAACAACCTCTGAATGCCGCTCATCAGGTTAATTACACTTACTTTTCCTTGTCCACATTTCTTTGAGTTGAGAACGAAAACGTACTGCAGGCCAATGACACAAACTCTTTCGACTTTGATTAAAAATATTCCGAATATGATGAGTCTAAGCTACTGATCAATCTGCGCATGAAAGCAATCACATGTGCCCATTAAACTGCACCGAAAATTATTAAACGACATATTTCAATTCGAGATCGGTGTGACAGTAGACCAGTATCATACCACTGTTTTGCGATTGACTATTACTACTACATATTACATAATGTAATTGCTTATTTGTGAAACGCGATTGAAGAGAATTATACATGGAGTGCAGATCATCTGCTATGAACTAGACTGAATGAAGAACACGGCTACGTGTTACACAATAATGTTCAGAGAAAACGGGATAGGGTTGCTAGGGTCAGATAGAATTGAAAACAAGACCACGAACGAGAAAGAAACCATCATTCGCGACTTAAGGCGCGTACAGAGCGACATAACTGAACTGAACTGAACTAGATTACTGCACGCCCGTTGACCAGTTCAGTCCAGTTGTGTCGTTCTGTACTCGTCTTAACGCTTTATTGTGCTGGAGCCAAGTGCAGTTCGAATGACAGACGAGGATGACAGATGAGTCGACGGCCAAGAACTGTTTTGTGTCGGTTGGTAGGGCGCCCGGACGTCGCGCCACTCGGTTCACTTTGACCTCAACGACGACATCTACGTGGGTGGTCTACCGCAGCACATGTACCGTGTGGCGGGCAAGTCTCTACTACGTGTACGTGACGGCTTCCATGGCTGCCTGGCATCTCTGAGGCTCAACGGACCACCACGTGACCTACTCGGCGCTTCATTCCAGCTCCCGCCACACGCCGCCGCATTCATCACTCCCGGCTGTGACGGTCAGACTCCCTTCGTGTCTAGTCCGTTCGAGGCTATGGTCAAATTCGGCGTTGTTGAAGGGATCGATAATTTAAATAGAATCGTCAAATTGAGGTCGTTGACCGCGCCCGACGCTTGCGTAAACTGCAGCAGTTCGAATTTAAAGATGGCGAAACACGACACGGAGAACAGTATTCTACGTGCGAAAACCAGCAAATAATTGAAACATTATTTTCTGCATGTCCATTGTCCAAACGCAAAAATTGTATGGATCTAATAGGCAACAGTTAAAATGCACATACTAAACAAATTTTCATACTTTGATAATCATTATCGCACTTGTATTCTGCTCAGTAATGCGAGTTAAAACACAGTTCTGGCAAAATGTCGAACAGGAACTGTCAGCGTATGATGTAGAGAAATGTTAAACGAGAAAAGGTCATGACCAAAAAAATGATGGACCAAGTTAATATGCAAAAGCGCATTTCTAATTAGTAGGCCTAATTGCTGCTGATGATAAGGATATTAAACGTTGCAAAGTCTCTAGATTGCTGTGTGATGCGGTGCTCTGTGTTACACAGAGCCAAGCCGGGAATGCGAAAGGAGCAGCATCTGCGAGAACGGTGGACTCTGTGTCCAGCACTGGGACACGTTCACCTGTCAGTGCGATATGACGTCATTCACCGGACCTACCTGCGCACAGGGTCACTTTCTATACAGATAAATCATATTTTTCGCGTTATTGACTACTTGTAGTTCTGACGAACTGTGACGATATTTTCGGAGTCTTTTTCTGTGTGTCTGTGTGCTAAAAACTGTGTCATAGTCATTGGCGTGATATCTTGTGATTTGTTGGAAGTTAGGATTACTAAATTTCAAATTGAATAAGTAAAACTTGGATTGAATTGGCGGTCAGGGGTCAGAGAAAATTTGGAAACTCGTGCGCGTTTTAAGATAACCCGTACATTACGATTTCTTTCAGAAAATTTTGGAAAACTCGTCCAAATATTTACTGCACAAAGTTTCCTGAGTGATAAGCTTTGCGTAATGGACTTTAAGATTTGTTTCTGAGGACAATTTGATTTTTAAACCCACCCAGAAACCTTTTACCTTGCAGTGAAAATCTGTTGCTGCGGTCGGAAAAGGGAGCGTCGTGTTTTCGTTTTCTTTCGTTTTCGTCGTCGTCGTCGTCGTTATGCTCATTGCGGCGATGCAGAAGAAGAAATTGATTTCGTTCGACTGACTGACGTGCGACGGCTCGCCGACGAGCTGGATAGCGGACATAATCGTGACGGCGCCGGCAAAGTGGACGCCAGCACCGACCGCATCGTCGCCGTCAACTCGACTCGGCGACTCCGCGCGCGCGCGCCAAATAACCAGATTGATATCTCGCCTCGCCATTTCTGTCGAGCGTTATCGGTCTGTATGGACGTCTGACGGACAAATTGATTTCGCCGTGCGACGTTGTCCGTTCATCCGCCGCATGCTTTCTGTGGAAAAGGAGTGCTGCTGTGGCGGCTCAAACTCGACTTGCTTCGATTATTCGTAAATTTGTGGTCCAACATGTTGTGTAACGAGAACATTGAAAGCCTGCAGAATATGCGCAAAAAGTTGTGCAACGTAAATCTGCTAACATCCAATGCCTACAACATTTACACAACATGAAAAATGTTGCACAGCTTTTTGTGCCACTTGTTGTTTAACAGCTCCGCGACAAATCAACGTAGTGGACCTTGAGCCTATAGTTTGCTGCACCAAGGCAAATTTACAAGGAAACTAACACAGTCATCGTACTGCAATTTACAGCAGCGCAGAACTACGAATGTCGCAGAGTCAAACGTATTCAATCACTGCCGCGTAAGCCTACCGTCGATGTGATAATTCAATAATTCATTCTTTGGACGACCATCCTCTTTGAAGTCTGGCGATAGCCGACCATCATTCCTTTATGTGGCATCGATGACAGGCGATCGGTCGTTCCACGCCGTGTCTTTACCGCCGTTTTGTTTCGCTGCCGTCTCCAGCTTTCATTGATGTTATCCATCCGTGCGTTCGTCTTTTATGCTTCCCTCGATACTGTTTGTGAGGTTTCTCTGTTGAACTGGCTTAATTTTACTTACACATAATTGTTATATTAGTGTAAGATTTAACCTAGTATACAGAACAACACCGTTTTGCGGTATAAAATAACTTATATGGAAGACGAATAAACAGTGTACAGTAATGGCAATAAGCAAACACAATAATAAATTGAATACGGATACAACGAGTTTTTTCAGCACTATAGCGTGTCGTTCACGCAAGTAAGTAAGTTCAAATAAGCAAAATTTAATCTGAATGCAAACAAGAACAAAAACCATAATGTCAGATCTCAAATATCTTCCGAGTACGACAAAACAAATCGATACTGTTTCACAAAATTTCAGTCTACGTACGACTTGCTCCACTCGAAATACGAGCTAGTAAGCAAAGACCAAACAGTCAAACTCTATATACACAAAGGCATAACGAAAATACTCAAGCGGAGTCCCAAGCGCGTGACCGATGCTACCACCCACACACCATCGATGACCAAATCATCTGACAGACACCGCAAACTGTTTGTGGAGTTTCAAGTGTAGGAGATAAGTTGACTAGTAATAAGTCATGATATAATATTTGAAGACAGTTTGCCTTCTTCTCAAAACGCACTTAGTGCAAGTTTTTGAGCGGCTTTGCCTGTCTCGGAATACTGCAGTTTTAGCTGCAACTTTAGCTGTTAGTTCTGTTTTTGTATTTAGTTCAGTCAGCACCACCACATACAACGTCGTTATCTTTGAGTCTGCGAGATAAAAGTTAGTTATGTAAATGTAAAGGTCATTGCTATAGAATTATTTACATTGTGAGTTTTGACCCAGGAGTCGTCTTTCCTAAGGTGTCGAAAGTGGCAGCTGATTGGCATCAACTAATGGTACCGCAACGCACATCGTAACCGTCCAATGTTTGACCTAATGTGCAATTGCACCGCGGTGCTGCGAGCAGACATACCACTGACCAGTCAACCACATGAAGAGCCTCAGCAGTTGGCACTGTAAGCCACGCTGTAGATAAGCTATTAGTAATTTTCGTCGCCCTGAGTATAAAAGGCTGAGTTGGTCTAAACATACGGGTATAGTGGTCGCTTGCATTACACCCAGTAAGCTTTGAGCAGCGTATGGCACTCTACCGTTAGACCACTCGAGTGAACAATTAACACGCAGAACGTTTGATGGTCAGCAGGTATAAGAAATCACGATTGCTCTAGTATCTGCATGACAATGATCGATTCGTAGCAGTACAGAGCCGATCGCATTGCACAAGATGTAGACAGCCAGCTGAGAAATGACTGACGATCACGTGTCACTCCGATCAGTAGGCGTCCAGTCTAATAACAAGAACATCGTACGCGGACCGCTAGTATCTGCGCGTGGTCGAAACGGTTTCTTTAAGTGTCGATTTGTTGCTGTTTCGGGAGACAGCGACGACAGCAAGGTCAAGCAGGTCGCGCCTTCTGCTGCTGGCGATGTCGCTGGTGTGAGTCAGATGATGCTGTAATGACGTCACACTGATACGTCGTCGTTATCGTTTGATAGCGTGATGTTAGCGTCCAGTTGGAATGCCACTGCCCACCGGCACTTCACGAGAAGTTTGCCACCCCCGGCAACTGCAGTCATCACGCTCACACGTACGGAAGTAATATTATAAGAAAACTTCTCGCTCGTTCTATACTTTTAAGTTCAACCCAGTCTTTCATCCCTGCGGGGTAGGTAAATCGAGTACCTGGTTGCGGTTAAGTTAATCAATCAATCAATGAAATATTTATATAGCGCCAGTAATCGATAATCGAATCTTAGGCGTTAGCAAAGCGGGACAATGTTTATATACTATTATTTATGTCGGGTGCGGATAACATTGTATGACTCCATATGGCAGGTAACGCTCCGTAGCTCTGAGATAGTTTACCATTTGGAGGTATGGACAATCTTTATACTTAAGCAAGTAGTATCCTGGTATCATTTACATTGCCGTCACCGTTATTGTTATAGGAAGGTGGTAACTGGTGACAACGTACGTCGTGCTCGTGGCTGCCACGTGTATTATGCAAAAGAGGGATATCATCTTAAAAATGTACCCTTTGAAAAAAAACAATATACGTCTTTGCTTTTTGTATTTATCGTGTTATGTCGTGTAAGATGTGTACAGTCTCTGGAATTATACCACGACAGTCACGTTCGTTTATAATAATAGTAATACTACTAGGCTTAATACTAATAATAACCACCATTATCGTCATCGTCGTCGTCGTCGTCGTGATCACCGTGGAATAATGTAATAACGTGAAAGCTATGGAACAGTACGGTATAGAACACGGATCGAGTGTGTATAGCAATCTTGCTGCATGTCCTTGGTCGGTCGTTGACGTACTCATTCGGCGCTGATTGTGTCCGCGGGTCCGGATTAGGACGGCTCGCTAGCCACGGTGATCGAATTAGGCTAGCGGACCTAACGCCAGAACGCCCCGTCCTGGCCGCCGGCGTCACCACAAACGCGTCACATAGCGTCGTGTCGTGGTGCTGATCAAAAAAGGAACAAATTCGCCAGCGGCTGAGTCAGGCCAAACTGATGGCGACACATCGAAACTGCCTGTTTAACGCATGCGCACTGACGAATCTATATCAATTCAGTCAGCAGTCTAAGCATATTTTTGTTCATCACTGGGGTGTCTGGTTTTCAGACAACGTTGCCGGGGTTGTTTATAAAAGCTGCTCTTGACTGGTGAGTACAGTGTACGGTGGACCGAAAATGCGGGTTCTGCTAAAAGTGATGTAATCTATTGCACGTCCGCAAGCTGTTGAAATGTGCATTTCTTACGTGTGGTTTAATGCTGCTGCACATCTGTAGGCCTATTTGTTGAAGACCATAACTAGATTCAAAACTAGGACCTGGGAAATAAAATTTCTGGATGTCCGAAAAACAAAATTCGTGCTTGAGAACTCCAAACATGCATAGGCCTAAGTCAAGTAAGCGCAAGACTAGCTAGCTGCGATGCTAGTAGGCTAAAGTGGTCGCCGGTAAACCAGATTTGCACTAGCAAAATTTTGACGTAACGGGATGTCGCTGCTCATTGTTCGGAACGTGAAACAGGAAAATGCTTTAGTAGAGGATGTTCATGCAACAAATCTTTGCGTGAAACGCGCAAGACTTACTGACGCGTTGCATGGCAATTCTGCGCCTAATACAACGAACGCCTGGATTGTATGATCGGCCGTCTACTGCTGCACAATCCGATCTCATTATGCCGTCGACGGACAAATAGGATTGGAAGGATCGGACTTTTTCGGCCAGTGTGCGGCATTAACGCTCAGTGGCTTGCGTGCCAAAAGCACGACTGAAAGAGAAATCTATTGTTCGAAGCACCTTTTATACACTGTGGCATGTGTAACCTTGGCCGAGTTTCAATAGTGTGAACGTTCAAGATTTTTGATTTTTGTGTTGGAAAAAAATTGTTCGTCAAACATTTCCGAAAATGACTTCCAACGATCAGTGAACCACATTTAATTCAGTGGAAACTAGAGAGAGCAATTTAATTTATCGTACGTACATTTGCGTTCATTCTCCGCGTGATCTTGTGTTACGCTTCTGTCATAAGCTTGGTGGCATAGTGGTTAGGGCGTTGGATACGAGACCGAAAGGTCCACGGTTCATTAGGCTGCCAAGTAACAACCTTGGGCAAGTTGTTCACACTTACCTGCCTGTGTAGGTGCAAGGGTCTAGTGGTTGGTGTCAACTCGTAACTTTTAGGTTGAGGTTTGATTCTTACTGCCGTCATTGCAAGCAACCTTGAGCAAGTTGCTAACCTACTGTGTGCTCAAGCCAACTCAGCCTCCTACCCTACGTGGGACGGGAATTGAGTAGTGGCTTACGGGCTACGGGGTGAAGTCCTAGTGTGGCTGATTGGGGCGGTGGTATGTCTGCTAGCTGCAAACCGCGTGTCCAATGGTTCGTTAACACGGGCAATGAACGGCCGCTTACTGAGCTGCGGTATTATTAGCTCATGCTGATTAGCTGCCACTTCTGAGATTGTAAAGCATTCTGAGCAACGGTAAGAAGTGCTATAGCAAGTGTTGGCCTTTACCTTATCTTTAGTCAATAAAAAACCAATTCTGCTTCTGGTAAAAATGTGACGTATAAAGGACTTTGACGGCGTTTTGAGAAGAGGCACATGCAACAACGTTTTGCGCAAACTTCTGTTATTGTGGCCTCAATTCAATTTGCCGGTATTGCACTCACGGTTTTGGTTCTATTTTGCGCACTGCTTGCAAGCACTAGTAAGTAGCACACGCTGTAAGTGTATTGGCCGGATAAATGTTTTTACAGTCCGTCGATGCACTGTCTGGTTATGCTTGGTCTTGTGGCGTCCTGTAGACGAAATACTGAGTCGTTCGAGCCGGACTAGGCAATGCGGCGTGAAGAATAATATGTCGTTATAATCTTCGTTGGGTGAAATCGAGCGCAAATATTGATAACTGGTCGCGTAATTTACGTGCGCAGCTCGGCGTGCATTACAGACGACTGTCTTACGTGGCACCGGCGTTTAATGTCCGCCCGATCCAGTCGTATAGTCCACTGGACTCGCAGTGGCCCGGACGATCTGTTCTGTGCTTCCCGTTCACTGACTTTCTCTGCTTTTGTTATATACTTGGCGCTCGGGGACTTCCATTCATGCGTGCCGTGCCTGTTTTTTCATATAACATTTGGCACTGTCTTACGGAGCGGAAGAAATAGCAGAATGTTGCAGCTTCTTAGAAGTTATTTTGCTTAATTATGATATTGGCCCACTATATGTTCTCTTCTTGCGCGTGACATCAAGTGGTGTTTAGCGTGTCTTAGCTATTGTGCGTAAAGGGGTCTCGCCTGTCTCCGCCAAGCAGACCAGTACTCGATTTCCCTACCCAAGACGGATAGAAAGCTGAGTTTACCTCAATGGCTGGCTATACCAAGACGGTTTACCTGCCTGCAAGCAATCACCATCCAAGTAGTGGTTGGCCCGACCAGAAGTCAAACTCGCGACCACTGGATCGTGAGTCCAACTTCCTGTCCTTTGCGCCACGAAGCCTCGACTAAAACATTGGAACACTCTGGAATGTCTGGAATACTCTGCTGGTGGACAGAACAACATCTTAGTTATAACTCTCGACTCTTCATAAAATCACACCTGGACATCATTATCTAACCTGAATGATTACCATTAACCTCAAAGTAGCTCTGCTACAAGAGCAACCATTATTGAATGATTGATATCCGACGTCAAGGCCAGTTCCATCGTGTCCGTCCCACTGAGGGTCGATTTCCACCTGTATGCGTACAGTGAACCTACTGCGTCGTTGGGTCGTGTGTGCCGGTCGGTCGGCGTCTGCGTCGGTGCTGCATCAATACAGTCACGCCGGTCGGATTTGTATCCGCCGTCCATCTCTCGGCCGCTACTGACATAGTATACGCAGACGGACCACCGGCCACGCTGCGACATTCGGCGACCTACCGCACGCCGTCTCGAGTCATCTAATAAATTCGACAGCAAAGAAGCGTTGCGTTGGCGGGGTCTGGCGGGCGCGTATAATTAACCCAGTGCGCGTGGTAGCCGCTCGCTGAGCGTGAAGACAACACGATGGACCGACAGAACTGGCTGCGCGCGGCACACAGCAAGCGATTTCCCTCGATGTGTCAATTAAACGTGACGTCGTGGATGACGATTGCGCCTCCGGGCGTGTGGTTGTATGTTGCAATAGCAGGCACATTTTGACATCAGCAGACAGTGTTTTTAACAAGGCCTTAAAATGGCTTTTTGATCATCCCTACTCGTAGCTGGTGCCCCTGAGAACTTCGTTTAAGAGACGCCTCGTAAATAACATAACATAACATATTCGTTTAATGGACAAAGTTGGCAAAAGCAACTTGTACAAATTAACAGGCAGTTACACACTAAAAGTTACAAGAAAAAGAAACTACAAAGCAGTAAAAACTAAAACAACATGACTAATAACTGTCCTTATATAGCATGCGCACAATGCAGTCCCGATCAGTTTAGCGTGAAGTTTTTACGCGCGAAAGCAGCTACTGCTTTCAGCGCGTCTTAGCCATCGCAATTCCGTCTGTCCGTCTGTCGCACGGGTGGATCAGTCAAAAACGGTGCAAGCTAGGATTACGAAATCTTTACCGTCGGCTGCCTGGAAGTTTCAGGAACCGTAAAGCTTTTCCATAAATTCGAAGGGGGTCACCTCGAACGAAGGCGCTAAATAAGAGGGGGTAAGTAAAATTTGCGATTTTGGGCCAATAAGTCGCTGTATCTCAGTAACGGTGCGAGATAAGGTTTAAGTTACTATTAATCACTAATAGGAAGTTGTACACTGCTCTCGATTGCGCGCCGAATTCAATGATTTTGAATGACCATGAACGCCAAGATAGGGGATTTTATGGATTTTTTGGCAATTTTGGGCTGCGACACAAGTCTATATCATTCACAAGGTGGCGCCACGGAACTATCGTTATGCGATCCAGATAGAGAATTTGGTACTTGTATATTAACTTAGCGTAAAAACCCCAATTTTCAGCTAAATTACTGAACCGGAACTGCTGTTGGCTTTCGCGCGTGTCGTGAGCATTAGCTCAAATTTCTTGTGGTAATTAAGGACTTATTATGTGTCCTAATTGTGTATTAATTGATTGTTTTAATTGTAGGCCTATAGTTTAACGACTGTAGCTTAGATGTTTTAACTGCGAACATTTCTTAGTTGGTTGTAAAATAGGCCTAATCGAAGTTTTTTTGCTGTAATTGCGAAGTAATAGGTAATTCTGTTTGTATGTTTGTATGTCTGTCTGTGATGTAAAATGTGAATGACATTATAGCAGCACATTGTTGCAGCGGTTGCAGTCTGTCTGCAATGCACGGTGTTTGCTCTTTCGTTCGTCGTTGACTCGTTGCTGTGGTCAATTCGTATGCAGATGATGTGGATCGTCGGGGGCGTCACTAGCAGCCGCCAGTGTAAATCACGCGAGAATCGAGGCGCCGAAGGCATCGTGGGGAATGGAGTTTGGAAATGGGAATACCGTCCCCATCTGGAGGGATCTGGGGCAATTTGGTTTACTTTTCCGTTCGCGAAATAACGTATTTTGATGCATTCTGTATCACGCTGTACCGCGTGCGGTTCGGACAACATTCAGAAGCATAAAGCATGAAAGCCAAACAACAGACTTAACGCGGTTTTGCTTAACCGCAAAATAATAGGATTATTCGTATATTTTTGACACTTGGTCCATTCGTCCTGGAACACCATCGAATCGATTTCGGGGACATGACCTTCGGAGGACGCCGCCCCTAGTGGTCTTTGGTCACGTGTCTATGTGTGTGTGTGAGTGTAGAGGGCGTGGCGTACACGTTCGGTCACGCTGGTGGCGTCATCGTCTACTCGTTCCCAGACTTCGAGTTGCCTGACGCCCGACGTGACAACTTGGCGCTCGGTCTGGTCACGACTCAACGCAGTGCGGTCGTACTGCGTGTAGTCAGCGGCAGCAGCAGCGACTTTATACAGATGGAACTTGTACGTACGCTACAGTCAGAATGGAAAAAACCTCGATTTTAAAGCCGCCCGGAACGATAGTCCGGAATGCCTTGTGTTTTACTGCAGTTTTTTTATTTATTTATTCTTTTTTTTCAACGCGAGACCTCCGAGGTTTCTCGGCCGATGGCCGCGAAATTTTGCCACGTGGTCGGAAGAGTGTTAAATTTTTATAATGCCGATATAAAATTTGGGATCCTGCCCCAAAAAAAAATCTTGAGGCGAACATGTTAAATTTAACTTGATTTTGAACCTGTTTCCATTTTGAGCACGAATATCTCCGGAACGGATAAATATTCAAAAACGAAAAACTAAATTATTGACAGCGTTTTCTGCCACGTTAGACGGAAAAAGTCCGGTGAACTTTAGTCCACTTTTCACAGCGTTCTCGCGGCTAATGTTTACCCACCAAATCAACTTTTTGGAATATTATATGTTGGCTCATAAGGGGTGCTGCGCCCCAAAATTTTTACACGCACTTGAAAATGACCAAGGATTGAGCTGAATTGCATGATGCCGTATATCGGGGGCCACCTACATGTAGGCATACGTCATTACGTCGTGGCTGTAATTGTCTGGCTGACGATGTATAATGTATGTTTATTCCATTCCATTTTATTTAAATCAGGCAACGTGGCCCATACACACACACATACACACACACACGAAGAATAAAAACACTACACAATAAAACCTAGAAATAAAACCTATAGAATACACAGTATGCAAGAGAAAGCTACACACAAAACTTTGTTACAATACACACAAGTCTGTTATGACAGTTCTTTACATCTCAAAAAACTCCACTCAGCATTATGTTGGACAGTGCAGAAAGTCGGTAAGCCCAACTGCAGAAACATATCAGAAACACTGCTATATTTATGAAAGTTAAAAATTTTTTTTAAGCATTTGATATATGCAGACTTAAGCTTGTTTACAACAGTTGCTTTTACATGCCTCTATAATGCAATGTCATAAAAGCAGATACAGAAACTTCTAAACAACCTCAGTTTAACATTTATCGAACAATGCGAGAATCGACGAATGAGTATATTAGTACGAGTAAATAAGCATTTTAATT
>Ga0056128_1004361_pt1 | contig 17686 bp, 7 predicted proteins | sample WorMetLIZISLAND2_FD_71113 | JGI IMG/M metagenome (GOLD analysis project Ga0056128, IMG submission 71113) | Marine gutless worms symbiont microbial communities from Max Planck institute for Marine Microbiology, Germany - Olavius geniculatus... ... | reverse complement strand
CGCGGTAGACACAGTTGTAGACGGGCGCTGCCTTAAACTATAGTTATGCCATTCCATGCTAAGGCAGAAAGCGCTATCGTGTTGCTGCTAGATGGGCCTGAAAACTATCAGAAGATTTCCATGGTCTATCCCAGGAAAAACCCAGGGCTCCTACAAGACCGGTCCATCCCCGATAGGGGAAAGGCACTTCCAGCAAGGAGAACTAAGGGAAAACAGTATTGGCTAGTGCAAAAATGTCAATTCATAAAAATTCCCGGGAATTCCTGCGGGTTCGGGAATTCCCGATGGCCTTGATTGTAATACGCATCTGACTTTTCCAGTTACTGGTGATTCAATATATCGAAAATATCGTTTTCGATATCGATATATCGTATCGTTGAAAAAAATATCGAATTTTTCGATATATTGCGATATCTTTTATATGTCACGATATTTTCGATATATCGCGATATTTTACACCAGAAGCTTATATTTTTACTACTGCATTATCAAAATAACGAGAATAAACGGAGAAAACGGCAAACTAACCGAAGCAAACTAACGATAATGTCGTAATTTAACGACACTTACGACAGTCCATAGTTAATTTTTAAAGTTTAATGACACATTTTATTATCTACGTAAAACAAGCTCCCTTGCTGAACGTGTACGTCTTGTTTTTGTGCATGTATACGATTTACATACTTATCATTTTAAAAAATGTCAATATCGCTATCGATATCGTACCGAAATTGAAATCTTGATATCGAATCATCACTATTTCCAGTAGGCCTACTGACGTTTCACTTCCATCATTTTGTGGTCAATTTGCTCTCGCTATTTTGCAGGTTTTAGCCTAACTGATTCGAAGATGTCCTTCGTGACTCGTGGCACTCAATTTTTGTGCATTCCACTGTTTTTGGTCTAATAAATCACCAAAGCCTTTTAAGATATCTAGTAAATTAATTCTCAAAACAATTTTTTTCAACAAGTCTCTTACACCATTGACTCAGTCCCACACAGTGGCAGATCCACAATTTTGGAATAGGGAGATGTGCCACCTCTGCAAAAATGTTTTAAAATTTTATGCAAAAATAACACATTTTTGTGCACAATTTTCACTTGGTTATAACATTAACATGCATCCAGTCAATAAAGGAGGGGCCGCTCCTACCTCCCCCCCCCAAATCCGCCAGTGGTCCCTTTCAGACCTTCGACTTTAAATTTTTGTTAATGGTTTACAATATTTTAGTTACTTTTTAGTTTTTTTCACAATAATTGCTTTTCTAACATGACAAATTTACATCATTTATCAATCAATTTACAGACGTCTTATGAATATACTGAATAATTTATGCAAAAAAACCTTAGCAACAGGATTTGTTCTCTATGAATAATTACTTATTAGTATTAGATAATTAACATATCAAACAACAGCGATGCATTCCAGAGCGTTGGATTTTCTTCTAGCTTAGCAAAAGGGTAACAATATGGTAACCAAAAAGGAAAAAAACATTTATTCATATCAATACACACAAAACTAAAAACAATCTCCACCAGTTATTAGCAAATACATGTGAAACAATAACACTACGACCTGCACGGATAATTAAATAATTCTTATCCACAAACTAACTGATACATATAAAGATGCCTTTTACAAGCAATACTTACTAACTTGCACTGAACTGATAACTGGTATGATATATTCTGACAATGTAATCTGTGCAATATATGAACACATATCTCTACATTTGTGACCTACTCAAGTACAACTTCAGCATTTTCTCGATAACAATATTCAGAAAACCGCATTCAGTAATAATAATAATAATAACAGTAACAGTAATAATAACAGAGAGACGGACATTTCCACCCTGGCTTGTCAACTGCGGACATTTCCCCCTCGGACATTTCCCCCGCCCAGACGTTTCCTCCCTGCTTTTCGAGTGCCTAAAACGTTCCCCCCTAGGCCAGTAACAACATATTGTCAGATTCAGTGCCCCCAAGTCTGAGCAATAATACCTTGTAACGCCAAAAGAGACTCTGCCTTTGAAGTCTTGTCGCCGTTAAGTATTTTCAAACACGATGAGTGTTACTAGGCACGACAATTAACAGCAATTAGGGATGTAGGCTTACTCATCCACGAGACGATTGAACTGGACTCGAGACACACTAAACCAAGAGAGTAGAAGTAGGCCTAGTAAACACACACATTTTTACGTACTTGAAGAAAGCAAAATTCAATAGATTGCAGACACTCTCCTTTCTGTGGCAAACACACTGTGCTTTGAAAGGCACTTTGATGTCGCCATCCATGGCTGCTTCTTGAAAAGTTGAGACTTTAGACTTTCTAAGACTTGCATTTTTCTGACATATTATTGATGCCTATTGATAACACAAGAGTATATGATGTTTGTTGCATTGTTTCACGACGCTTACACTGAAAATTATGCCAAAATCTACCACTCGATCCTCATGTAACAGTATAGAGAGAGTGGGGGAAACATCTGGGTATCGCAAAAGCTGGGAGGGGGAAACGTCAAGGGGAGGAACATGTCCAGGGGGAAATGTCCTACACCGTAATAACACAATACATTACAATACAAAATCACACAATGTTTGCATTATGATGCTCACCAAGCCAAAGTTCACAATATTATTAAACTGCTTTCAATTGCTTTAGAGCAAATCTGCATAAATTGTGCAACATAAAACATAACTAAATATCATGCAGAGTGTATGATACAAAAATATTCAAGACCTTGTGGAACAGACACTGTAAATTCTCGCACATAATATGCACTATTTTACCTCTAAACTTGTTCTAAAGTTTCTGGTGTGTATTATACATGTACGTAAAAGTAATTTTTTCTGAATATTTTTCAGCAGAGCCTTCAACATACTGAAGTTGTAACGTATCCCAAAGAAAAAGAGTGTATAAACGCTGTGAACAGTATAAACGTCGTGAACACAATATGACCATCAGAGGAGAGGCAGATGAAAAAAATATGGTCATGTAATTGAATACTGCACAAACTGTCCTGTTAGTTTACAGCCTGCTGTCGCCACGGGATCGGCGAATCATATTTTAGCAACAGCCATGCTATGCGACTGACACAGGGTAGACTACGATAAGCAGACCATCTAATGAGTTGGCAGGTAATTTGGGTCGTACTGAGATGTACTCAGTCGACAACAGCAGGCATCACGTCAGCTGTGAAGTATGAGATACGCATTACATGGTGTTTCATAAAAAATGGCACCCTTTTTCTTTCTTCCTTTTTCTTTTTTTTTCATAACTCGAGTCAAATGGTGATCAATTCACATGAAATTTTTACCAGATATAGCTGAAAAAATACCAATTCAAAATATTTCAACAAAATATGGCTGTTAGTTAAATATTCTTTGCTAGTAGTGATGTAACACTCAGGCCCGTCGAGAGCCACAGCGGGGCTCGGGGAAACATTCTTGTGAGGCCCCCAAACATTTTCATAGGGCCAATCTGGGAAAAAAAATTTGAATTTTTTGTTTCAAAATGGTACATTCTGACGTACTTTATATTTCTCGCTGATGGTGGGGCCCCCAAACGTCGCAGGGCCCCGGGTAGCTAACCCCCCTCCTACCCCACGCTCTCGATGGGCCTGGTAACACTGACGTCATAATGTGACAGTTCAACAGTTTGTCATCAGTGAACCAGATGAAGTTCAACATTGTAGCAGGGCAGCAATTCAGCAACCGACAGCACTGGTTGCGACAAGTAAGTTTGCACTCAGGGCACATTATTACGTCAGCATTACATCATGGCTAGCAAAGAATACTTAAGTAACAGCCATATTTTGTTAAAATGTTTTAAATTAGTATTTTTTCAGCTACATCTGGTAAAAATTTCATGTAAATTGATCATCATTTGAGTGAATTATGAAAAAAAGAAAAAGGGCGCCATTTTTATGAAACACCGTGTATACATCAGATTACAGCTTTTTCTATGGTGTCATATAGCTGTGAACTAGGGGTGCATGTTATGATCAGTTGTGCATTATATGCAAAATTTTACGGTACTATCATCGTGACAAAATCAGTAAATTTCAGAGCTGTCAAAGCATTAATTCTTCAAATGCATTAACGCACTGTGTTAATTTTTTAATGCATTAATTAACGCATTTTAACACACCCAGGCCCATAGAGAAAGACAGTTAGGGGGTAAGGGCGCCTGTAGAATATAGAAAGTTAGAAACACATTTTTAAACTTATAATCAACAATAACTGACGTCATAGCTAGTACCATAGAAATCTATTAGCCTGTCATCAGAATAATTATTTATTTACAGTAGTGATACTGATACAATGGCAAATACAGTTTGGTTACTTGAATTCATTCTGTTGTCAAATAACAGCAGTGTAACGGAATATTGAAACTTTTGCTTCACAAAATTTAGTAAATTAACATAAATTTATGTATGCGCATTAATTTGACAGCTCTAGCAAATTTTGAAAAATTGGAGACCAAATTTTTCGGAAGTTTGTCTAGAAAAAAACTTCTGCTTATTCATTGTTGTAACTTTGCCAAACCACACAGCACTAAGACTAAGGACCAATCGGATCTAGTGACATACATTTTGAAACCTATACAGGAATCTCTCAATCTCATGTACATACGCTATCCATATAGATGCCATATGGCTCTTCTGTTGGCTATTTACTAACTGTTCCAAAAAATGTGGAAAAAATTTTTCCCGAAAAGTTAGTACCTTACAAATTACAATGCAACAAATTCAGTATGAGAAGAAAACTCTGCACAGAATATGTCAGACTGTGTGGTCTTCTGATAGAATTTGAGTGTAAGTCTGTAAGAAATGCATGGCTCTCAAACCTTGCTTCATCAGTAGCATATGACTCAACAGTTTACAACATTTAACAACATATAATTACAATCATCGCAAATGTCTGCAAAATTTGCAGCCGAATGACAACAATTAACACAACTCTAGTAGTCTGACTTGCATAATACACTGGACTAGTGCAACATTCAACAGAAAATAAACACTTCTATGCAAATGCACGCTTCCAGCAAACAGTAGTTGTACAGCAGGTCTCGGAAAAATAGTCAACTATTACAATACATTGCTAGGAATGAAAGGCAAAAATGCTACAAAATCACCATTGCATATAGTCACATATTCGGAATTGTCGATTCACATTTAAAGCCATGACGAATCACAACACAGTTTCATACTAGTATAAACTATAGGCCCACAGCCAGTCTTTTCCATTTTCCATAGGGGGATTCGACTTTATCCCTGAGCCACAAAGTGGCACTACAATAATCCATCTATGTTGATGTTGTTGTCATGACGAGCCCATCAAGCGCTACATGTATGGGGCAGGAATGAGAGTGAATCGATGAGAAATTCCACCAGCTTGTCATTATCCTGGAACACATCTGGTATGTTGATGGTGTCACCAAAATACTCTTGGCATTCTACTTTGGGCAGAAAAGAAGCAAATGTTCAGCTGTCTCTTCTCTACTTCCACAGTGAAGACAGATGAAATTTGTCCAACGAAGTATTGGTATAAGTCTATGGAAGTTAATTTGTTGAGCCTCAATTGGTGGATTGCTCTCTGTTCTTGTCAAGGAACACCAGGAGATATTCCACCTAAATCTGGGAAAGGTAAGCACCCCACTGTGGTAAGGGACAAGGCCCTGGATGCAAACACACTATTTATCCACTTGAAGCTCAAAAATTGCACCTGGGTGACATTTTTGGATATTATTATGCAATGCTTCCTGCTGATGGGGAAAAAGGTGAATCAAACCCACTGAATGCTCTTGGCTATGGGACTATAACAGAAATTCATTAAAACATCAACATACTGTAATCAGTGGCCTCTATCCCCCGAAATCTGGAATCAAAATCGGGTGCAACTTCCCCCCACCCCAGTTTTGGGCTGAGGTTCCCCCAATTTCAGACTCTAGTTTTCCCCGCCATTTTGGGCTTCTTTCCTCTCTAGGGCAAAAGTTCTGTTAAGGGTGTAGTTTGCCCAGTAAAAAATAGGGGGGAAATAAAAAATAGGGAGGAACAGACTGAAAAATACGGAAAAAATAAAAAATAGGGAGAAGTTTTGTTAAGGCTGTAGATTGCCCAGTGAAAAATAGGAAAAAAGTAAAAAACAGAGGGGAGTTTTATGTTAAAGGTGCAGATTAAAAAAAGGGGGAAGTAAAAAAATAGAAGGGGAAGTTTTGTTAAGGGTGTAGTTTGCCCAGTGAAAAATACGGGGAAATTTTGATCTACAACCTTCTCCCTTATTTTTCACTGGGCGCAAGTTGCACCCAACAGGTACAGGGATAGAAGCCAATGACTGTAAGAACTACAATGTACCTACAACTGGTCCTGAACTAGCAATAACAAGATCTAAGCATAACAGTGCAATACATATCAACTCTGTTGACAACCATTATACAACATGAGACAACACTTTATCAATGACTTCGAAAATGTTGAAAAAAGCTGCATCAGTAACATGAGACATGCCATCAATAATTCAACAATTTCATTTATTAATGCAACCTGTCAAAATGCAAGAGGGGTACGATAGCACAAACAGCCTATGCACAAAAGCAGGAACTGCTATAGCATGTTTCAGCCATTGCAATTCTGTCTGTCTGTCCATCTGTTTGTCCATCTGTCACAGGGGTGGATCAGTCAAAAACAGTGCAAGCTAGAATCACCAAATCTTCCGGAAGACTCTAGTTTCAGGATCCATAAAGCTTTTCCATAAATTTGAAAGGGGTCAGCCCGAGCAAAATTGCAAAATGAGAGAGGGCAGGAAAAATTTATTTATTCATGCTATAAGCTATCGTGCATCTCGTGAACATTAGCTCAAATTTCTAGTTTTTTTTCACATGACACGCAATGGCCTTATACGACCTTGAACATTAAAATAGGGATTTTTTTTATAGATTTTTTGCAGATTTTGGGCTGTGGGACACATTTCAAGAATGAATTGTGCAGAAATCACTACAGATAGACCAAGACAAGCTGCATATGAAATTTTCAGCATTGAACGTAGATTTCAATGGTCAAAGTCTCGACCTTCTAGGTTCAAGGAAATCTGTGCACAAAAACATCAAAAAGTGGTAACCCTAAAAGTCGTTATTTTACCATTGTTAGCCAGTCTAGCATGAAAATGGTTGCAGATAAACATGGATATGCTGCCTATCAGAACAAGCACTAGTGACGAGCTTTTTAGTCCTATCAACATCGATGACTTTGAAAATGCCTGAACTCCTTAAATAAGGAGTTTTATTGTTTTTTTTTGCAATCTTCGGCTGTGGCGCACACTTCAAGAGTGAATTGTGACAAAATGGCTGGAGATAGACTAAGGCAATTTGCAAGCTGGAAATACTGTAGGCTTTCGTGCATCTCATGAGCATTAGCTCAAATTTCTCGTTTTTTTCACATGACACACAAGCAGAAGCAGATCACTATTACATAAGTCAGTACATAATCAACATAAAATTTCACTGCTTAAAATAAGACTCAATTTGGCACACTTACATATTACCTGTTCACATAAATAAAAAGTTTCCACTATCAAAGTTTCAATTTACATATGATATCGAATGGAATCAGAAAACTTAATGCCTGGGACTGCAAGAAATGTCTGAAGTCAATCTAGTGACACAGAGATCCTAGTATGAAATGATCAAGTCACTGTAGTGAAACGGCTGCAGGGTACATTAGTTCTGCACAACGACATTACAAATTTACAATGAACACATCTCCTAAGTGTATGTACTAGATGTAGCAAGTGCTGTTATTCACTAGTAAGCACTAGACTATGGTGCTGCACTAGATCTGCATAGGTGCACAAAATAAGTACATCAGTCATATACACACATCACAACAGCTAGAGTTCTGTTGCTGTAAATGCAAACATGACTTCGTGCCGGTATAGAGATCCTTCCATCAGGATGCTGTTCGGAAAGTTGTGCTACAACAACAACAATGGCAACAATAATTACATTTAGTTTCGTGAAAATGTGCACAGCTGGGTTAGGTTACAAAGAGAAAACCATCAAAAATTCCCGCAGCTATTTGTAGGTGACAGGCAAAGAGGGGGCAGCTCAATAATCTGAAGGTTTGACTGTCCGAAAATTATAGCGTTCTTTCCTGTACACTTCTACAGACGCTGACTCAATCTCTGCATTTCCTCTCAACTAGCAGTAGGATTAGCGATGAGTGAGTGAGTGAGTAAGGTTTATCGTCTCATCCGACACAATATGGGTCATTTTGGGGACAGCCTTTCCGGGTTAGGGAGAGTACGGTGAGGATTATAGTTAGCGAAAATGCATGTTGCAATATACACCTCAGACGTATCAAACCTTCGAACTATCAAACCTTTGGATTATAAACACGCAATCAGCGACAGTGGCAAAGCAGAGAAAACTAATAGAAATATGTCAATCCAGTGCTGACATATTATGCAGTCATCCACGTAGATCTAAACCTAAATCCTAAGCCTGACCTTTTCAGCTGATAATTAGCACACTGGTTAGCTAGGCACTTGTATGGGCAGACAGACAACTAGATAGACAAACAAGACGTGTAATCCTGTATTGCAGCCACTGTCCCATTACCAATAAATTTACAAAAATATGCTCACCTATATTGTCAAAGAGTGCAACAACAAGACATAAAATCTATTATTAAAGTCTGTATCAAAAAATTTCTATTTTTTACACAGTAAATGCATAGACATCAAAATGCATAGACGTCATACTTTGGATTTTTCACAACAATGGTTTTAAAAATGAGTGACTTAAGAATCATACTAAACGTTCATTATTATTACCCGACTTAACTATAATGTAACTTCAGAACTTCAACATACATGATGTACAGCGTCGGGATAATTCTGTGTTTCGAGCAGAAATCCAGAATGCGGAAGATAGCGACGACTGTTCTTTCCGGCAAGGTTCAGATCATCGCCGGTGTAAAACCGAACTGCTGGTTGATTAGTGAACAGAGTGAGAACTCTACCTGTGCTGGCATCACGGACTCTGTGACAGAAACCCCGTTAATCAAAGCTCAAGCAAGCAATTCGCGGAAAAAAACTGAATTGCTGACACGACAATGGACATGGACACAAGTAATCTAAGGGAATGTGGTAAGCATCGATTTTGCATCAACTGACAATTTCTGCAATGTTGGGAAGGATATGTGTCAGTTTAATTTGTGAACACCACACGCTTCAAACATATTAATAAATACAGACCTATCACAGAAAAACTCGATGGAAAAAATTCTCCAATAGTTTTAACAATGTGATTTTCAACAAGTAAAGCCGACAATATATGGTATTATAATAATGAGAATCACAAATAAATTAACGAATGTGCACACAGGAAAACGTGAAACATTATGCCGCAAACACTAGAGTCTAACAGCAAGCTGTTGGCAGACATAAACCAGAAGGCGCTCGTGAGAGTGCATATCTCCGCTAAGTGAAGTGATGTAAACACAAGAAAAGGGGAGGCAGAAGGAAGAGCCGCTTCAATGCAAAAAGGGAGGTTAAAGTAATAGCCGGCATTGCTGCTTGCGCTGTTGGTGCAATGACGTCATTGCTATTATTAGTCATCGTGTACACAGACACACAGAACAACGGACAGAATGAAAAATCTCATAATCTCTTCCAATGTTCACTATGTTCACTCGGCGGAGATAGATGTGCAACACAAAGTATAACTGGAAGATGAAGACACAAACCGAGCTGCAAGTCGACTGCCGGTGGGGCCAGTCAGACAGTAAGTTGCATTGATGCCACTGGTGCCATGAGGCAACTTCGCTAGAACCGATCCAATCTGCACTTCACTTCGTAGGTCATTCACTGTCCCACTCACAGTTGAAACGACTCCTGATCCGCCACACAGCAGTGTGAAATATATGACCATCATAAACAACAGCAGCAGCAGCAACACTGCGCAAAATCAGAAACGTTCAATCTTCAGCTCATTAGAACATTTCCAGTAGTTAGCCTACTACACTGCGTCTCAACAAGAAATTTGGGCAAAGCTCACGTGATGTATGACAGCATTGGTGCTGCCACCACCTGGAGAATCATTGTATAACGTGCAATAAGATAATATAATAATGCATCTTGAAAGAGCACCCGAATTTGAGGCTTTTGTGGAGAGGACATATTTACATACCCTAGGTCAAAACTCAAACAATCAAAATCTAAGTTCTATGCTAAAAATATAATACACAGGTTGTCCTAGTCAGCCTTTAGTAATTTCAGTGCAATTCATCGTTGAACTACTATTACACCTACAAGTACAACTACACCCTACAGGAAGGAAGGAAGGGGAGAAAGAAGGAAGAGCCGCTTTGTGGAGGGAGGAAAAAGTAACAGCCGGCATTGCTGCTTGTGCAAAACGTCATTGCCATTATGAGTCATCATGTACACAGAAGGAACAAAGAACAACCATTCTCTTAATCTCCTCCAATGTTCACTACCCTCACCTTGGCGAAGATAAATATGCAACACAGCCTAAACCACTAAAACCCACTTTTTAGATTTCAAGGTCATTCAAGATCATCATTGTCACTACCCTTTAAAAACTAGTCAGCAGTGTTCGTCGTCAGTCGGGAATATTTGTGCCTAAAATATATTATAATCTGATAATCCGTTTTCAAGTTACGACCAATAATGTTGGAATCACTTTTTTGAGATGCAGTGTACTACAGATTAAGGTGGTCTCTAAATATAAGCTTTCAGGAACTGTGGCAATACATTTTACAAGCCTGAACTGCCTTTCTTGTCACCCAAACAACAGCACTAACAAATTAATGACATGAGCAAAAGCAACATGGCCTTCTAATTATTAAGAAATTGACGAAATGTGAAAACAGTTATTCACTAAATAATGTTAGGTAGTTAATTATCAAGTAATGCTTAATGTTTACACCACTAAGCTTTCATGTGCAACAAACTAGCTTAGTTGCATGACGACAGCTTCAATCAATGAGGCTTAGTTGACTTACGACTTATAAGATCTAATTAACTGCTACTAGTACTGTACTAGTCTTGGCCTTTTACTCATCTGCAATTAAAAGATTATTACAGCAGAACATTAATACAAATAGTTAAAAATACCTATACATTACAACTGTATATCAAAGCTTGGTAGGAGCATCTTTAAAGCCTCTCACCTGTTGGAATGTGATTTGCATCAGCTGGAAGATATGAATCAGCAAAAACGGACACCAAATGATTACTGATAGTCCCCGATCCCTACACACATAATTAATCAAACCATATTATACATAAATGCATTTAACAATCAAAATACACTGTGTCTCAAAAAAAATATTCCAAACATTTTCGATCATAACTTGAAAAAGGATCATCAAATTTTAATAATTTTTGGCATAAATATTCGTGAGACAACTGGCCATCAAACAATTATTTAATTTCACACCTCGCCCAATGTCTGTTCCTGCACTACCTAGGGAAACCAGAACCAATAAAATATCACATTTTTACTTAATAAAATGCAGTATTATTACTTAATTGAAATAATGCTCAAAAACATATTTTGTTCACATTTTTGACAGTTTGGCTGACATTTTATTCAAGCGTTTTGTTTTTCAACTGCCTACAGCAAAGTTGCTCGAAATGTCAGCCGATTGTGCGAACACAGGCACGGAGATGATTTCTATGTTCATTGACAGCTGTGACGATAATGTTTTGCTTCAGACAAATTCAGACTTCATCAGTTGCTTCTTGGATTCATAAACACTCCTGAACATTATCTGGTAGACACACTGCATGCAAGACAGCAAAACCTTGTAATCAACTAGCTGTTGATGACCACATGCAGATCTGGATGGAAGAAATTTATTGACATTTTTCATTCAATTAAACCCGTATTTTGCTTGATCTCCTTTCCCCAGGTAGTGCAGAAGCATGCACGCAGTTAGGCCTCGGTGCACCGTGCAGGGAGACGTAGGTGCTAAACTACATGCAATGGACACACGTGCTGGGGTCTGTCTGCTCCGCGGATGAAGGAATAGGTGTCAAGACTCTCACAGCAGACTCAGAAACGTTTGATTTGAAATCCGACCACAAGCTACATACAGTCCAGCTGGCACTCCACGCTCTTGCTCTGCGGGTGATATTGCTTTTGCATCGTTCTATTGCCAGTGGCACTAACAAAGAATATTTAACTGCTGTATTCAAATACTGACTTTATTCATGTAAAGAATGTCTTTCAAAACATTTTGCTAAAAACCACACGACTCTATGATGTACGATTGCAAAATTATGGTGTCATTAACTTTGTGCCATTTTTTGGACCACCCTGTATATAGAGTGTAAGTCCAGCTAAACTGTGATTAAAATTTTTGAAAAAAATATATGACTAAAAGTTAACAATGTATCGAATAGCAGATTTTAGTATTCAGTCGGTAGGCCTAGTATTTTTTGTATTATTCGGCTGAATATAAACAGAATACAAACAGCTGACCCAAGTTCAAACACACTGCCCACTGAACTGGTTACATCACGGCGTGGTGAAAAAGTTTTCAAATCGGACATTCTGTATCGATGTTAAATGAATGACACTAACAAAGATTATTGACACTAACAAAAAGTGACAGTGATTCATGACAGACTCTTGGCAGCGAGCAAACTATATGGTTAAGAAAATGACGTAAAGCATCGTGTGGGTGATATGCTGCTAAGACAGCTGGCTGACAGCAGCTGTCTTTGAGACTAAATTATTCGTATTTACTCTGTAGCATTACTATTTGACCTAGTATTCGGACCGACTAGGATATTTGGTACACCCCTACTAAAAGTAACAAATCACAGGAGATGATAATGTTTATAAACCCTTCCTTGTGGTGTGCCACATTGTCGTGGTGGAGAGGCTTAAAGCTCTGATGACCCGAAAGATTTCTAAAATATGTAAGCGACGAGCCAACCACGAGCACACCAGCTTTTTATGAACAGTTTTCGTACACATTACCAGTGCTCACGTACTGGTTAGTTTTTGGCTTTAATGCCAATTTTGGCTTCAGAGCCGTTTACATAACCTTTGGTTTACTTTATTTTTCTGAGGATGCGCACTGGGCCGAACTGATACGGCCTCAGAGCTGGGCAGGTGTAACGGCCTGCCCACCCCAAAGGTGAGATAGGTAAGAAATGTTTACAAACCTCGCCAGCAAGGTTGAAGAACAGTCTGCTTGAGAGGTTGATTGGTGTTGGCTTGTGCTTTGTCTGAGCAGCATATGTGATCGACAGCTTATTGTCAGTCGTCAGTCCATAAGTGATGTTGACATCAAGTTCCCCGGGAAATCCATCCTCATCATCAGAACTTTTCAAACTCATTACAACACGATCAGTCTCAACGTGTGCCGCCCACAGGTGCTGCAAAGTGCACCATCATTCTAACAGGTACGATAACGACCTTATTATAACGTGCGGTAAGTCTGTCTGTCTGCGTATCTGTCATACCCCTCTAGCCTCTAACGCCATCTGGGTTGCACGGTTACGGACCCCGACCACGGCGTTTGAGTCTTTGGGCTTCAGGTACGTGCATTTCCACATCCCCCACGAGCAGCCTAAGGGAAGAAGGATTGAGTTGAGAGTAACGAAGTAAACTTGCCTTGCCTGTATCGGAGTGGACTCGCTTGTAGGATGGAAACATTGACAGTAGCCGGAATTACTGAGACAACTTAAATCTCTGCCAAAACTAGCACAGTACTGCTGCCAGAACAGAAATGACTTAATACAATTTTCAGTATGTATCCTGTAACGAGGTTCAAAAATCAAACTTGCCGGTCATAAAACATATCCACAAAATCAACTAATAACTATTTTAGTGATCTCACAGACTTACAAACCAAACTAATAGACAGACAGACAGACAGTCACTGGTGACAACATAACCCCCTTCCTTCAGTGGAAAAAAGTTTTATACACATTTCCATCGTGCTTTAAAGTTGCAACTCCAATCAGTGAGTAGAGATTTATATCCTGTTCAACACATTATATATCACTTTGGAGATGAGCCTTTCTAGACAATCACTTGCAGGGTACCATACTTACAACAACCGCAAAGAAATGAACAACAGAAAAACCTACATAATAATATTAAACTATCTAGCACACACACACACACCTATGCAAGAGCAAATAATATTACCAGTAATCAACAAAAAATTCACACACCCCTCCTACCATAACTATAAATACAAAACTAAAAAATTAGTTTAAGGGTTTTTTTAAAATGCCATCCTCCTGGGAAACAAATCAGGTCCATTGTACAGTACAGTTCCCACAATCAACAAACAAGAAATACCTTGTCCCAACCAGTAGTGCTGGCAGCAACATTGTAGCTAACTCCGTTGAGTGTAAATGATCCTCCAGCAATGGAATTTGAAACTCGACCGAGTACGCCACCCAAGTGTGAAGTTTCGCACTCTGTAGAAACCCATGACAACAGTACACCGCACCGAGAGTACAGTTTGCAGTACCAGAAACTGCTACATATTACAGTATACAAATAATACATTTTTGGTCTTTTAAAATATGATTCTTTGACAATCATTGTCCAAATAGCTCCAAATAGTGCCTGGTGATTTTTGCTTTTAGGCGCCATGTATAAATACAATTTACTATTGTTATTATTATTATTATTAACTGTGCTAAGAATAATGAATTTTGCTTCTGATATACACAATACACATGAGCATATACTTGGCAGCTAGAACCGGGTTTTTGACTGTTTAAACAAACTTTTTGCTGGTTTAAACTGGTTTAAACCACTGGCATGACAGAAACAGGTTTCTGCTGGCAAAAACCTAACGATGGCAAAAACTGCAGAATTCAACTACTGGTTGTTGTTATCCTTTGCAAGCTAAAGCAAAATCGAAAAAATATGACGATTATGACGATTAGTCTACACAAACTGTGTAGTCAAAGCTCACATAGTGCAGACTGTTAAACTAACACTACACAAGTACAAATCTTCATGACATGTCCCAAATTTAGACACAAACATTAATCATCAGTCTTTTTAGACTGTTAAGAAAAAAAAACTTAATCAAATTTTGATTAATTAAAAATTTCAACTGATATTTTTAAAATTGATTAATCAATTAATTAATGTTATTGTCCGCAGCTAAAAGTTTACCACACGCACATCTGCACATGGAAAAACATGTGTATAGCAGCTCTGCATATGCTTGGGGTGAATGATATTTATCAGGAAACAAATCTGACCTGCAACGTTATCACAGCCTAAAAGAACATCCGACATCTTTCCATGACGATCGGGCGCCGAGAGTGAAACTACTCGCGCACCATAAGTGATAACCTGTACCATCATCTTGTGCTTGTTTGTGATTGTATACCTGAACATTATTCACACGTACATCACATAGCATCACTCCACTCCACTTCCGGGCAGTGAATGGGAGTTGCATTCCATCCGGAGGAAACAGAAGTTAGCTTCTATTTTAACCATCTGCACCAACACTGTTTTTATCCTGGTAAAACTGAGCACACGACTGACTGTGCACACTCGACTCAAGTGCTAGTGCCTTCAACTTATTCAAGCTTGCATGCACTCAACCATGAAGAAGAAAAAGATCATACTGAAAAGTCCCACGTCATGATTACTCAAGTACTGGTAATACTTTTTACATCATTCACTGTCACACTTACAGGCAAAATGACTCCTGGCCCACAACAATGTCAAATATTTTATGTCAAATATTTTACGCTTTTATACGTATGATCTATATAAATATGCTAGTGCAAAACGAGAAAGTGCCACACGAGCCGCAAAATATGCCAAAGAGGGGAAGAAGGGGTGGGACCCGCAACCTGGACACCATAAATATGATATCCGTGCAGCAGTAGTAGCACTGAATCAAAGCACGAACAATAAATTCATTTCTCTCAAGACATCTCAGACTAGATAAAATTCAACTAAAGAAAAAAGACATTATGTGCCAAGATAATGACAATACAGTTAAAGAAAACAGACATACCTCTCAACATCGAGTCCTGCAGATGTCTTTCCAAAGTTATCTTTAACAATCGTTACCTACAACAACTCAGTTATTCGAGATTGTATCAGAAAATCTGGTAAACTGCTTACGGTACTACATGACCAATTTGAATGCCCTCAATAGTGAATGTTGGCTACACACAAACCACTGATGTACAAAGTATATTTTAACTCTGCACGAAAAACCCGTGAGATGTACTAGCATCACGAAACAAGGCAACAGCTGCATCAACAACACCAGTACCAAATATAATCAGATCAAGTACGAAGGGTCACTGTTAATGCTGGGTTTAGTAACCTCACCCGATCATATATTTTGTGCCTGTGTGGTCAATGCGGGTGGAACAACATACGGGAAATCACTAAAAATTACAGATTTTTCGGTGACTTCTCGATAATTTTCGGTAAACCTAAATATCAAAAAATAATGTAAATACCGGTACCTAAAACCCTAACCCTAACCGAAAACAATTACAGTTTTCGGTATTTAGCGCTACTGGTCAGTGCTGTGTTTCGTGACACACATGTAGTAGCAATAAATACCGAAAACTACTAAAAACAACCAACTTGTTTTCGGCAGTTTTCGGTATTTAGTGCCACCCCAACCACGAGATGTACCTCATCATCCGAACTGACTCCATCCTTTCCACAAGTACTCAGTGAAGCCGGAACCACACCGACGACAAGAATTATGAAGAACAGGCACATCAGCAGCCCCAGAACAAGCATCAACGAACCGACTTTGATTAGCTTTTTGCCTCGTTTTATAGCTACATCAGACGAGTTCGGTTTTACTTCATCCTCATACTCCGGGTCGCCACCTGCGAAGAAAACTCGTTCCGGCATGGCGGACGTGTCGATTCGAACGACGAAAACTGCGGTAATACCTAACACAGTATAATATAAATCAAACGCCGGTAAGTACGTATATTGGAATAGGAAGACTTTTACGAATTTCTACATTTAACTGAAAATATCACAATGTTTACGTTCTTGACCACCTTCTACACCATAGATATTGGATCACCATAGATTTGTAGCGGATTTTTGGCCGACCGTTGTCACAGGCTTCCGTTTGTCGTCAGTCGTCACTCGTCAGTAAAAAGCCTGTCACCAGTGCTTGTTATGATAAGCAGCATGTCTGTACCTATCTGCAACCGTTTTCACACTAAAAGAGCCAACATTTTGACATGACAACATTCTGTTCTTGCATAAGATAGGTCAAAATAACGTACAGGGTGTTCCAAAAAAACGGATACCCAGTTTTATTTTTGGGATAGCTTTGGTAATTTAGCACCGATTTTAACCATTCTTTCACTGTTACAAGCAGAAATTTATGGCGCGTAAACGTGATGTTCTTCCGCCCACCGCACCTTTATTGTGTGACCACATTACCTAGCAAAACATTTCTCAGTTCATAAGCCCATGATCAAACAGCGATCATCCTTTGTTATTCTGCCCATATCAAACAATTTATTCTAAAAATTATTACTGGTAAAAAAAGTAAATAAACACAATATGACGTAACAATGACGTCACAAGGCACTACTGCGAATAAGTAAGTAAGCTTAACTATTTTATGCTACGAAATTGATATCTTTATGTGTTGCCTGTTCTCCG
>Ga0056128_1004360_pt1 | contig 17687 bp, 15 predicted proteins | sample WorMetLIZISLAND2_FD_71113 | JGI IMG/M metagenome (GOLD analysis project Ga0056128, IMG submission 71113) | Marine gutless worms symbiont microbial communities from Max Planck institute for Marine Microbiology, Germany - Olavius geniculatus... ... | reverse complement strand
TCAAACTTGTGACCCCATTATCTTTGAGGCGCCATATCTCCGTAACGGTGCAAGACAGACGCATGGTGACGATAGACCTTTCATAGTAAAGCGCTAGTGGCGAATCGATTGGTCTCATGACTGACAATGTCTGTTGTTTAGAAAAAATAATACAGAAGGATGAAAGGATCATTGCTGCTGTACAGTTTGTAATTAAACTGTGTGATTTTTTCTACCGGTCTAAATGGCTCACTGATTATGTTTATACGGACATATACTGTAAACTATCGAAATGCATTGGACAGACTGCGTGTTCGTATGAACATTATCTTGTTTTCATTGATTTTACTTTGAGCACCCACAGGAGAACTGGCTTTTATTCCAGTTTAGTTGCAAATACCTTGCAATAATGCTTGTCTGATGCTGGTTAGATAACGGAGGATCGTTTGTGGAAACATATCTATGATCAGCTCGGTGGACATCCGGGCAACACGAGTGCGGCCACTTGTACCAGAAGAATTTATGAAAAGTACGTGCTCCACTGTATCTGTCTCTGTGTCTCTGTGATTGTGTTTATCGAACTCGTCTTTATTTTTCTAGCGCCGAGCGACCATACAAGATTTCATCAAAATCGGTTTATTTCTTACTCATCTATCTGATGGAAAGAGATAGGCCTACAGGCCCTACACAGTGACATCTCGACTAACAACGATGTAGCCTAAAAAATTATAGGGAAACAAGAAGCCCAGCTGTCGCTAGGGACAGCCGACCGTATGCGGGTGTCGGAAGGCCAGCAAATGATTTTCGTCTCATGTGAAAGGGCTTACGCGACTTCCTATTGATGATCAATAGCAAATTAGGCTCTATCCCGCACCGTTTAGCCACAGTACTTCGTTACATACAAACAGACGGACGACAGACAGACAGACAGGCCGTACCATAGGGCGGACCGTTCAGCTTAACGGTCGCCCCCAACAACCGACATTTGTGAACTGGTTACATTCGTTCTGCATGTTCATGGTATTACAGACTGCTGTTGTCATACGAGAGGCATGCGAGGGGTCAGGACGACCGGCCGTTGCCGACGCCATATCTACGTCCGTCCAAACCAGTGCGACGTCGTCGTATTGCACCAGCAAGCAACAGCAGCAGCAGCTACACGGTCTCTGCTCCAGCTGCTGCAGCCTCGGACCATGTCGACGCCTCCAGCCCCCGGCATCTTCCGTCAACTAGCGCCTACGACGACACGGTCACGGCGTCCAAGTCGCCTACAGATACGTCAGGTACTAGTGGCCCCAGCCATTAATTTTGGCGTCGTGGCTGAGGAGATGGCATGGGGACAATTCCTCTCCCTCCCCAATTTTGGGATGTCAGAAAATTGTCGGAAAATTTTCATCTTGTCGAAAAAATTTTTCTTCCAAAAATACCAAATTTGGGGCTGAAAAACGCCCATTCTGGAAAAATTTAAGGATAAAATTAAAATTTCGAGCAACCATAATCTATTCTGTCTGAAATTTGAGGCCGTCTATCGGTCTGTCGAAAGCCCGAAAATTGAAAATTCCTGCCCTGTCTTCTTTTCTAACTCTCGATGCCGCTGGCGCGAACTCCACTATTTCGATCTGGCGTGGATATGTCGTACTTGTTCCAACAGCGAAACATTACTTTCAAACATAATTATAAGTGACTACTTAGTCTTCTTAAGGCGTTTTTCAGGCTGCGGCATATTGTGACTTTTTGCTTAAATTACAACAAATCTGTGACTTTTCACCGATATCGTGCGCTAAATGCATCTACCTTCGCAAACGCATCGTTGTAACATTCTCAGTCTGATTTTTCGTTTAACATGCACAGAAGATGCGTATTTTATGCTGTTCCAATTCACCCTTGTAGCTGTAATACGTAGCAGAATAAACTTCGAGTTGATTTATTTGAGATTCGGCAACGTGTTCCCGTTGAGATGCGGTGGATGTTAATTTTAGTTTGTAGTAAGTTGGTTGACAAAACGGAGATTAATACGTGCAATGCAGATTTGACGCCGGTTGTGAGCAAGCTGACGCTAGTCAGAAGCAAGACCGACAACGTCCTGGTCATCAAAAACAAACAGCCTGCAGCCGGCCAGAGACATCGTCATCGTCGTCATCATCATCATCATCAACGTCCAGAGCAGCAGCCGCAGGCAGTGAAGAGCCGCGCGGGACGGGCGCTCAAACCCAAGCGACCGAGACTCGCCTCGGAGTCGGGCGTCGACCAGCAGGACAAAGACCAGGACCAGGACACGCAGTGCAAGATCGTCAGGGTGATTCTGGAAAACTGCAGCAGAACGTCTACAACAACGACGACGACGTCGACGACGAAGACTGGGGGCGAGGGAAGCTCAGCGTCACCGGACACGGCGGTGGAGGGGGCGGACGGTGATCAGACCAACTACCCCCCGCAGACACCTACGTCGACCGGCCCCGCCCAACCTCCCTCTACGCTACTGGAAGCTTCCTCGAGCGTGTCTGCTGCTGTCAGTACGGCGGCTGTGCCGGTAGATCTTGGAGGACTGACGGTGATGCCGAAGACCTCCAGTCAGCTGGCGTGCAGCGCGTCGAGCGGTGTCGAGGTTTCCGTGGCGTCCGTGCTACCAGCACCGGCGGCGGCGGCAGCAGCAGCAGCCCTGCGATTGGCAGCACCAATCAACGGCGTCGTCAGTCAGCTGCCGCTGGCTCTTGGTCAGAGATTGCAGCTGCTCGGATCACCTCACCCTGCTGCCCGCGCCCTCGCACCTGCGCGCTGGTCCGTGCCACTTGTGAACGGCACTCCGTCCGCCCCCGGCACCTGGTTCACTCTGCAGCCGGTGGTGACTTCCACGTCGCCCGGGCTCCTTCCGGTTCAGGGACCGCCTGCCGTCGTGGCCCCGGCGCGGCCGCCTCCACCCCGCCAAGGCCGTGCTCACTCTTACAACAGCTCGGTCATCAACTCACCGATCAAACAGTTCCTCGACCACACGCGTTCCGTGCCACCGCCACCACAGACACCGCCACAGACACCGGTGGTGCTCACTGACAACAATGACGTTCCAACCGACCTGAGCATGAAAACTTTACGTCGCCTCGAGGAAGACTGGCGCTCGGCTGTCCCACCAAGCACTCCGGTGGTGTCTGGACTGCCGGCGCAAGACGAAGACGCACCGCTGGACCTGTGTACCAAGCGACCCAGTCCGACAGACGGCGCAGTCAAACCACAGTCCGTCGACACGCCGGCCATGAGTGTTTCCACCACGCCGACGACCAAGCCGTCGCCCGTTCTACCGATACTGACGGTGCCGCTGTGCTTCCCGCCAGGCCCGACCGACAACAGACCGAGACTGGCCGTGGCAGGACAGGCCGGCGGTCCGTCGACGGTTGGCGTCAACCTGGTCCAACCTCCTCCCGCAGCCGTTCAACCTCTAGTCAAGCTGGACACGGCGCCCGGTCCTGCCGCTGCCACTGCGTTTCCCGTATCACCGATCACGATTCTGCACCCGGCGTTCCGTCAGCTGTCTCCGTTCCTCTGTTCATCGCTGCTGATGACGACGCCATTCGCACCGGGCGCCGCTAGCCTTCAGCGACATCCGCCTGCCGCACCGTCTGACGCCTGTGTTACGTCATCGGCTGCGTCGTCGTCGTAGTGACGTCATCGTCCGTCGGCGTGACGTCGCTTGATGACATAGACTGACCGATAATAATCACTGCATGACAATAGAACGCGTTTTTTTCTGCAGCAAATCAGCAGCTACTTTGACGGCTTTGTTCAACGGCTGTATTTTAGCGGCCTGATTTGCAAAAGTTCGTTATGGCGAACTTGTGAAAAAAACTTGGGGAAATATTATTCAGACCTATGGAAGTATGTAAACTTTACTGCAATTAATTGGGTTGTCAACTTGTGACAGTTGCAGGCGCTGTATCCAAACTATATGACTGCCTATAACAAGACTAGTAAAAGTCTAAATGATCAGACTTCAGTCTGTAGGCCTAGTGCATTATGAGTTGCGTTCAATAAATTTTTTATAGGCTATAATATATATATCAGTATCGTGAGCTGCAGTAGTCATGTTTGTATTATAACGTTTATTGCACATTTATTTTGTTATGTCATGTTGATCATCGTATTAAAACTATCAGATTAAAATCTATTATGAACCTTTGTCAATTGCTGTACACGTGCTGAGTTTAAAATACACGTATTTGTAAACTGTCGTTCACTTCAACCATACGAATATCGCTAGTTATGTGTAGCTCTATATCTACTGATGACAATGGGCGACTTCACTTTTTGACTTCGCTGAGACTTTCGCTGAGCCTAAACTTCGGTCTAAGTACCTACTTAAGTCAAAAAGTGAAGTGATTTCGCTGAGCGAAAACATGGCGACTAACACGGATAGTTAGTAAATTAAAACAGTCTGGTACCAAAAATAAATGCCGTAATGGCTACACAGTGACGTAAGACGTTACTTAATTACGTCATTTGCGTGCGCGGCGCAATTAAATAAGCAAGTCCAAGCGTAACTGGTCGATTTATTTTCTGTTAGGTTTACTGGTTTTCCGCCATTTTTAATCGTTTAGTTAAACTTTGGTCTAAGTACAGACTTTAGCATTCAGCTTTAGCTTTCGCTCAGTGAAAAGGCTCAGCGAAAGTCTAGGTCAAAAAGTGAAGTCGCCCAGTTTACGTAAAAAGCACTTAATTCATTTACTTCAGCCATAGTGACCATTTTCATTTTTACTTGCATTCTCAGCAATAAATTTGCAACAAAGATCCCACCACACCTGAACCATGTTCTTCTCTACATTACCTTGTAGAAGTATTAGTATTCCAAACATGTGAAACCGTTATACAATAGAAAAAAACAAAGCTAAAATTGTTTTCTGTCTTATCTACTTCATTTATGTTTCACATGTGCGGTCAGGCCTACAGATGGGCTACACCTCCAAGGTGCATGGAAAACAACACACAGAACGCTGTGCTGAGTGCTTCAGTCTGTTATGAGATCGCATCCGCAGAACTTGCAGAAAAAAACATGAAAAATATGCGACAACGATCAAATATGAAACGATCAAGAAAAAACAACGACAAAGGCCCAAACTCCATTTGCTTTGATATGTCATGTTCAACATGTCGTGTATCTGTTGTACAACACGCTGTGCAACAACTTCTATGACAAATGCCCCCAAACTAGATGTAATCAAAACTCGGCAAATCCACAAAAAGTTGTACGGCACAAGTCCATATGAAATAAAAGGTCTCTATCACAACATCTCGACATGTCCCGATATGCAGCTTGTTGTACAACAGTCGACAACAAATCGAAGCAGTGGAGTCTGGGCCTAACTGAGGAAAAACAGTAACTAGCAGTAGTGCTGACGTAAACAGATGGACAACAGAACCATATCAAAAAGAGACAAAGTTAACAACACAATAACTACGGACATTGAAAATCAAAAGTAACAGAAATAGGGACTTTTTACCCTCACTAACATTTTAAACCATGGATGCATTTCTGACCATTAGTGACTCTTTGTTTTAACAACTTACAACTAATCGACAAGAGTTCAATCAACTCCAGGAGGCAACTGCATTTTTGGCCACTATGGGAGCAAACCCAGTGAATTTTTTTTCCGGCTAAGCTAGCATGCCGTGTAAGTGGGACCAGAAGGGTGAACAAAGATGGTGTCACTAAGAAAAAATCACAAGAAATTAAGGTCTACAATAAATTCAAACACCTGTCGAACATAAGTGTTTCGGTGACGGCAATAACAAAGTCAATGTGAAAGAACTGCTTTTTTACAGTAGTCACAGATATTCACATCTTCAGAAACTACATCAAACACAGCAGCAAAAACGATAGTTGCTGTTACAAGAAGCAGTTGCTGGCTGAGCTGAGCAATAACGACTGCCTTCGTAGATTACTAGACTACTTGTATGATTTCTTCAGCTCATCGGTTTTCATTTTTAGTTAGGTTGTTCTTGTTCATTCACTCCTCGTTTGCGTTATGTAGCAGAATGCTGGTTTTTAGCACACATTAAATTTTACCACGCAACACGTAGGCTCTTTCCGGTGTAGGTCCAACTGCACTTTTATTGTCCTTCCAATCAAATTCAGGATACAACAAATCTAAGTATCAAATACAAATGAACAGTATATGCATCATATCATAAGAGTTGGTTATTCCTCTAGTAATACGGCAGTCACTTCAAATCGTCGATTGCAAAGAACATGTGAAAGAAATTTACACCTTGCAGACAAGACACAGCAACTGCACTGTACAATTCACAGCATAGAACAATTACGCATACGTACAGCAAGCTGAGAACATTTTCTGCTACAAGACGTCGGCCCAGTGCTGACATGACATGCGGCCATCCCGCCTAACTAAAGCTTGCTTGTCCACTGTACTGTCCAACCCTAACCTTAACACGTGACCTTTTGACCCAAACACTGGTATACCAGTTACTCATGCACTGGCAAACGTTCACACCAGTTTTGTTTTCTCAAAATTTCACTTTTGGGTTAGGAGCCAGTACATAACAGAAAGATGGACGGGCACAACCTGTAATGTGGCCTGTTGGGATGATCAAATATTAATACGACTTCATACACTACATTATTTTGTCTTCAACTGCAGTTCATAAACTAATCTCGTAAAAAAACTCCTGAGTATTCTTTGGCCTAAGAAAACTACTGGAGCTGGAGCACTGACACATACACCTTGGGCCATAAAAAACATGCCACTTTTACTTTTTGAATAGCTTCGTGAAACATTGGCTGATTTTAATATTTTTTGGCACGTGACATCAGAAAAAAACTTGATGCAAATGACTATAGTTTTGGCCAACTCACATTAATGTTGTCGCTGCACTACCTTGTGAAATGCAGAAGTCGTAGTTTGGCCATTTACAACAATGATTTCATACTGGATAGCACATGTGTCGGCTCAGAAATGATTAACTGAAAAGCGACAAACAAGATTGGCAACTATCTCAAAAAGTCACACGTGTCACATCACGTCTTTTTTTATTACAGCATGTGCTCAAAATGTCTTTCTCCAGCGCGAATGCAAATGGCAAATGTTGACACCACTCACAAACAGCAGGCTCAACAACCTGCATTTCACAAGGTAGTGTAGCGACAGTATTAAAGTGAGATGGCCAAAAGTATAGTCATTTCTGTTAAGTTTCTTCCTGCTGTTGCAGGCCAAAAATTATGAAAATCGGCCAATGCTGCAAGGAACTATTCAAAAAATAAAAGTGGCACAATTTTTATGAACCACGGTGTATATAATGCAAACAAAATAGGCTATTTCTGCAAAGATACTAAAAGTCAAAAACCGTGACTAAAAATTTACTATAACAGAAACTGTACATGGACCAAACTGTCTACACGACAAGCAAGAATCAAGAAAGCATTAGCACATAAAGCTGTTACAGATTAAACTTGGAGAAGCACACAGAATGTACAAAATAAAGATTAATTATTGTACATGCATACAAAAAAGTCACAAAGGTACAGTGACTGGCATCGATATAATTTGGAGAACTGTGATTTTTCTGTCACTATTTTTCACATCTCATTTGTATCGGCTGCCAAAAAATGCAAACAGCTCATTATGCAAAATCCTTTTTAGTGCATGATAACTACTTTTGCTGAATTACAACGTATGGTTTTTTCTTTCAGCCTAGTATTTTTTATGTTTTAAGTTTTAATCTGGGCACTAGCTGCAACACAGTCAAGATGTTTCATTCACCATACGATTGTGAACAGTCTAAAGAAACAACTGTGTTTCATCCAAAAAATATTTTCCCCGCAAATGGCACACCGTATTCTGTTGCAGTATTTCTTACTGTTTTACTTCTCAGAGACCTGGGCAAACTTAACAAGCTAATTTTATTAGAAATCAAATCTATGGACTACTGTCATAAGGCAAATGAAAGTAAACTACCATTACATTTTTTCATAGGTCAATAACTAGGGGGCTAATACACTGTGTTTGGTAAAAAAACCGACCCCCTAGGCATCATGCAATAAAATGTCAAATCTGAACGAATTTGAATAAAGTTTCGTACACTTTATCCCCAATAAATTCCTAAAGCGATTGCCAAATTTCGTTTAAAAATATCATTTCTTACCAAAATTATTAATTTTTGAATATCCATAACAAAATATCTCCGTTACCAATATGGTGTTACATAAGTAAAATCCATATTTGCATAACTTTAACAAACAACATCTGATTCTGGCAAAATTTTACACCACTCAAAGTGCCAAATTTCAGTTAAATCTATCTACTCGAACAATAGTTACAGCAGCTTTTGTGAGGTTGCCTCAAAACGTGAAGTGTCCAGCACTAGGCAACCGTTTGTTTAATCCTGACAGTGTCCATGGCTTGCTGGGAAATTCCACGATAGACTTTTAGCACTGTACCTTTTCTTTTGTTTCAACAGTTTAATTAAAACACGATCATCTGCAGAAAAAACCATTTTGTTATTGTTTATGTAATTTTGATTGCGTCAACAAACGTCACTTCCGCTTGAGTATGTAACTCCTTATTGGTAACGAAGATATTTTGTTATTGATATTCAGCATTTAATAATGTTGGTAAAAAAATAACATTTTTCAACTAAATTTGGCAATTGCTTCAGAAATTTATTGTGGATTAAGTACACACAACTTTATTCAAATTCATTCACATTTGACATTTTTATTGCACGATGTCTAGGGGGTAAGTTTTTTACCGGACACAATGTAGTTATTTGGCAAATCATTATGTACAGCCACATGACCGAAGCCACTGATATAAGCAGCAGAGAGGCAAAGCAAAAATGAACTCAAACCCCATCTGTAATACCCAAAGTTCCAACCCCAACTGTGAATCTCATGTAAGATTCCAATCCAGTGCACTTTACTACTTCATCAGTCCTAAGTACCTGCAGTGCAACAAGCTAAGCAGCATCAATGATGACTAGAAAAAAGCCGGCTGCTGAACATCGCAGTAGCGTGAAATTAGTTGCGAATGGCTGGAAAAGACTCGATCAGTCGGCTGACATACTGGACCATCACAACTACACAACACAGCACAGCAAGCACTGCACTGCAACATTGTGTAATAATTAGTAATAAAAAAAGCGTCAAAAAAGTCAAAAAGCTCAGAGAGGTACTATCCTCGCTTCCTCAGCCCTCTGCTGGACATAAATTTACAGTTAGACATAGATAATGACCCATCAAGGTGCTAAGCATGCCTGGCATTGAGTGACTTTGTTGCTCACCAACTGCAACAACAACTACACATGCTACAACTAATAATAATCAGCCTGGATGACGAAGCAGTTCGCGTGGCAGTGGCGCTACGTCTGAGACTAAAGATCCACATGTCCCACATTCATGCCATTGTGGACAAGACGTGGATGCATGGGGTCTACATGCTTTTGTGTGCAAGCATGCGCCGAGTCGCATCCAGCAACACCATGTACTTAACGACATCATCGCCCATGCTTGTGCTTCTGCAGGGGTTCCTGTTTCCAAGGAACCATCTGGTCTCTTTCCAGACGACATCCGAAGGCCTCACGGCCTTACCTTGATTCCATGGCAGGCAGGGAAGGCTGACTCGTATATTCACTCATCAGTCTGCCACTACAGCTGGAGCGGCGACCGAGTTAGCAGCAGCAAGCAAAGTCTCAAAATAATCTGACCTACCATCCTCCTGTTTGTTTCAGCCAGTTGCTCTGGAAACTCTGGGTCCAATCAATGAGTCAGCTATTCAGTTTATTGAGGACTTGGGCCGCAAAATCTCAACCATTTCCAACAAGGTGTGCGAGAGTCTATTTTTGTTTCAGCGGCTGTCGGTCCTAGTGCAGCGTTTCAATACTTGTTCGTGACAGTTTTTGTACAAGCGACACATCGGACCTCTGGTCATCCCAGTAGCTTTTTTATGTTTAGTTTAGTTTAATTTTTAACCCCTGGATCTTTACTACCGAGAGTACAAAAAATACTAACAATAATAAATGAATTTTTTTAGCGCCAGCATGTCGATTGACTGCAAAGGCGCTGCAATAAAATCATTTAATGCAGCACCAGATGGCACTGATGTGACCAAATTATATTGGGCGAAAACTGGAAAAGGAAGAAATATTGGGTCAGCACTTGCCTTTACTGCCATTGGATAGGGTGTTGCCGAGTTCCTACAGGCAACAATTCAACTATGTCTAACGATTTAGCAGCAACACGCAGTGCAAATTTTGACTAACGGTTCCGACCACCAAATCTCCTCTTCTGGTAGGCAACTGGGCTTTATTAGTGATAATGTGCTGTGCTGTCACCATATGAACAAAAACAACCTAAGATCTAAAACATATCAAAATATTTGGAAGTGATATTAGGGCAAATTCTGACTATGTTGCCACAAAAACAATAGCCACTAACAAGGAATTTCTTGCTACTCCATAACATTGTGATTTCTACAAAAAAACCAAAAAATACTGTAAAAACAACACGAAAGTATGAAGATGCAGATATGAGTACAAAATAACCGAAACGTACCAAGTACTGTTCACTGGTCAAATACTTGTACGTCCTGCAGTGGCAAAAATACGGACATCAGATGAACAGAAACAAGCAACTAAACTGTTGTAGCCAACAATTAACAATTTCATGTTCTGACAGTGTTGGACTGTAAAAAAACCTGCTGCAAAAATAACTAACATAACAAATAACAAAAAAACATAATATATTAATAATGTAAAATAACAAACTGCTAATTTGCAACAAAATGCAAATACAGAATCAAAGCAAAAATAAACATTACAAAGTCTCACAAGATGACATAAAATCAGTGAAAAAAGTAACGAGCAGTGATAGACTTCTAAGAATGTGCATGAAGGCACACACCTCCAGCATTTTCTGAGTCAAATCCAGGTTCATTAAAAAACCGAATTTGGTAGGTTTTTGGATTTTTCATCAGTTCAAGTTATTAGAATAAGCAATACCTTTGGACACCAAATAATCTCTGGGTGTCTAAACCCTGAATTGTTATATTCTTTACTTTTATTTTAAATAAACATACGAGGATGATGATGACAATGATGATGACTTGGATACCTCGTCAGTGACTAGAGATAGTTCAGTCATTCCTGAAGCGTCGTACTGATAGGAAGGAGTGGATGTCGTATTGCTGTTGTACAAAGCAGTGTCAGCAGCTGCCGGCTGTAGTACTTCAGCTGTAACTGACTCAGCTGCTGCTGCAGACGTCACTCCACCATCATCCCCATCACTGTCAACAAACAACCATCAATCAGCACTGGGCTTTGAACAATATCGGTTTTGGGGTTCTGGGTATTGCCCAATATTCACCAGTATTGAGTACCAGGGGTATTCGGAATGGGTATCATCCATTATCTACTGTAATAAGTACTGCGTGATATTTTTATCCGGTGCCAATACCAAGATTGCTCAGACATACTGACGTCAAATGTACATGGTCATTTAAATAGATACTGTATGGGCAAGCTAGTGCTATATACCATAAATGTTTATATTTTATTAAAAATGAATACAGTGCTTCACTGGCATTAGTATTTGTATTGGCCATAGGTATCGGCAGGACCCAATAATATGATATGGTTCTAACCTTATTCATCACTGGGCTACTCCTCAGTGCAAATTCAGCCAAAAGCAAAAAATTGCATGCGGGCATTAAGTTGTCACCATGCTGTACTTACATGCAATGTTTCAACTTAAAAAAACGATTCAACATCAGAAAGCTCGTCATTACTGAGATATCGTTGGACAAAAAACCGTAACAAATAATCACTCACTCACAACTAGCTCAATTGTAAGTAATTAAATAACAAAAACGTCAACTTGAAAAGCCCCAATGTGCAAGTGCTCCTAATTTGAGATTGCATAACTTCAGCTGCACCAAGAATAAACAAGCATTTGATTATTTCCTTCGGTTGACTCAATCGACTAATAAATAAATAGCTGGAAATCACAATGACAAATAACTGACACTGCCAGTTCATGGTTCCATTCAGCCATAAGCTGGTTACATCTCGCATAGTATGCCATCTGAGCTGCAATGAAGTCCTTAAGACACTGCAGATGGTGCACCTAAAAACATCAACAAAAGACAAAGAATTCTCACAGTGGCACAACATAGACCACGTAAAACACAGAAAAAATAAAACACATACAAACAATATTAACTTAACATGTATCAAACTGCAAGAGCATCTGTACTAACTTTGTCCGCTTTGCAACCTCAGTTACATTATTTCAGATCAGAAATTAAGAAAAAAAACAAAAACAGCCATCGAAAACGAAACTAACATTGTGCATTATGTGATATGATTATCACAAAATATCAAGAATAGCTACAGCCTTACCAAATGTTCAATTTGTATTTGCACTCAACAGTGGCCCTACTTAAAACATTGATTTTGATACAAAAAATTTGAGCAATTGAAACATGAATACTGCAACACTGTGCTAACGTGCTATTTGCAAAGTTGACAGCTTGCATTTTACGTTAAAAAAATAACCTTTTTATTCTCTGCAGTAGTAAAACTGTGTGCAAGTGTTATATCTGTCGATGTTCAATATTGTTAGCCCAACTATTGTGATTAAAAATGTCATCGTTAGTTTCGTTCTCATTTTGTCTTAGTGGCTTAGTGGAAATATTTCCTATTTTTATTCATATTAAGGCACTTCAAAAAGCCTAATTTTTGCATATGGCTGAATGGTAAGAAGTAACAACACAGCAGAATTCTGCTACTGGAACCAGAGCATGAGATGATGCAGACCTGAGCACTGCCAAGACCCTGGAGCAGAAGTCGAGTGACTTCAGAATGACGGTCAAACTCACTCTGCGCCAGGCGCACATCATTCTCAGCCTACAACATCAACAACAACAACAGTAGCATGGTGAAAAATTTGGGAATGTCAGAAAATCCTTTCGTCCAAAAATGTTTTGTGTTAAAATTTGAAACTTGAAGCTAAAACACCATTTTGGGGAAATTTAGAGGCAAATTGGAATCTCGAGCAATCGTAATCTCCAGTGTTGGAAACTTGCTGTCTGTTGACCAATGCAATCATTCTACATGTGCCACTACAAAGGCTGTTCACTCACTTCAACTGTAACTTCACAATACTCTTTAATGCAGCTGATACATCGCAGAATATAACTGAGATAACTGCAAGGGCAACATATTTCATTTCCAACATCAGCAGTCTCGTAACATATTACATTTGTACACTATTAAAAACAGCCGAACTTGCCATTTATTTGTTAATGGTGGCGAAGACCAGAATTTATTCCACCTACCCAACCAGAATGGTTATGCAGTAAGACGTTTTACTTATAACAAAAGTAGATGCCCATCTGACAACTAACTGAGCTCAAAGTACAGCAACTTCATTGATAACAACAACAGAATACTCCAAAGCCAAATTACTGCCAAACAAACTCAGTACTCAATACAGAAACTATACAAACACTTTAACATAAAATTGAAATTAATAAAAACATATTCAACTGATTGAAAAACACAAGGTAAAACAGAGCTGCACTAAACATGTGAGGTGGGAAAATAAAAACATCTTTCCATAATGTGATGAGCATGTGCAAAAACAGATACAGAAATCTGAATAAAAAATAATATAAAATCTCAAAAAAAACATCAAACTTCATCTTGGTTGCTAACTACAGCAAAAAAATGGCAAACCAAAAATATATTCTGGCAGACTTATTATTGAAGCTATCGAAAAACGTTTCAATTTTCACAGAAAATAAACCCTGAAAAGCATAGTCATGACCTTCTGTGGTTGATGCTGCTAATACTATAATTACATCAGTTTCCTCAACTCAGTTTATCACAACATTAATGAAGCCCAAAATACAAAACTACCAGCAACTAAAGCAAGCAATTTCATAACGACATCATGCGATATTGTACTGTTACATCTAGCAGTACTTACTGTGGTCACATAGTCTAGTTCCTTGTGTTAGCATGACACAAAGCACAACAGTCACCAATAAATATCCACACTTGCAAGACTAACAGACTGCAGACTGGTTGAATTAAAAGAATTAATTGATTGTTAATTCTGATTAAAGAAAAACAGTGTCAGTTGCCACAGAAAATAGATTTCTTCTTCAGCAACTTTATAAATTATTCACAAACAGCCGTCACTGAAACAGAAATAGTAAGTGCGTGACTGCATTTGACATTTTGTCAACAAACTGAAGATCTCTGATGGGAGAAAATAACTATTGTTGCTTGTTTTTGTTTGACAAATGTTGGACTCCATTTAAAAAATGCTGTACTGCAGCAGTATTATCATTATCGCTACCAGAAATGTTACTATACTACAGGATCACGTCCATCCCAACAAAAGCATTAATCATGACTCACAGTTTCTCTCGTCTGTTGTGTTTTTGCACGCCTCAGCCGGGACTTTGCCGCATCCAGATCAAGACGTTTCGTGTCCAGTGCTCGACGTTCCTTCTGCGATACGTCAAACAACAGCTGAGAGGTCACAGAGAGCGGACTCGAAACAAAAATATACGTAACTGCAAAAGATTTTGCCCACTGCTCTCTCCAGAACATCATATGCACATTTTTTATCACAAAAGCAGCAAATAACACACATAATATCTGCATCTAATCAATACAGTACACCATATTGTCATTCCAGCACTAATACATGAATGTAGTTCATAACAGGTACACACAAAATATGCAACATAACCCAAGTTTATAAAAATTTTCAGAAAGACAGCAACTATACAAATACTCATTGATAAAAATTAACAAAACAACAATTTTGTATGATCAGTAGTCAGCAAAGCAGAATTTATAAAACTTCTCAGAAATTTTCCTAAGATTCTCCCAAGTTCTTCCTAAATTCTTCACAAAATGGAAACTCAGTTACGTGTGTTTTTCACAACTTTTGTGCCAGTGAGTCGTATAATTTTTGTAAAGCACATTTATCTTCAGATCTTCATAAGTCAGATATACTCCTACCTTTCCACAAATATGACTTGTAAATTGATGTAAATTAGGCCGAGCATGTTTAGAGTTCAGACCTGGACAGTTTTCATGTCACCATCAAGAAACGTATGCAGCGGCTGTAGAAAGTCCTTTGTAGCAGCAGCAATAAAATCACGTCGTGCTTCAGCGAGTTTTTGTTCCACTTCACCGCAATGTACCAGCATCTTGCCTGCATATGCATAGCCACACTCAGACAAGATAATATTAAAATAAGATATTCATTAGAATGCAGCCATGAATACCTGAAGTGTTACAATATGACAGATAAAACAACTAATCAATGACAGTCAATTAAGCACAAAAAACACATAAATACCTACTACTACTACTACTACTACTACTTGGTCGCCTGTCGGCGACCAACTACGTGTCCGTGCCAGATGCCCCTATCCCTCATCAGTGTGGCCAGCTCCGCTTGTCGCATAGCATGATCCAATACGATGATGAAAAGGAATGGAGCCAATGTATCACCCTGAAGTACACCTGCTGTTATGTCGAACAGTTCTGTCTCTCCGTCTGGTGATATGACTCTGGCCTCTGTATTGGTGTACATCCGCTCTATTGCTCGGAGGAGATTAGGAGGGTATTAGGAGGGTATCGGTATTCAATAAAAAAACATTTAACGAACTGCAATCATATGACCGAAATGGCATGATGCCGTAGCAAAAAAACAATGAAAAACAGCCAATTAGCCTCATAAAAAACATAAACAATTTGGGATGGAAATGTGCTGGCAACATTTGTCTGGCACAACACACATATATCATGCACACAAAAATTTATAAAACTATATGGATTCACACCGAAGATAATAAGAAAGAGCAGGATCCAGGCCAGAGAGAACTAAAGACGGTATGCCATTTAATAAACAAGGCTAAATGTAGACAATGTGTAAATTTGGAATATAAACATAATGTTGCAATAACGAATGCAGATCAATGGAACTAGACAGAAGCAACATCTGAAGAAAACATGGTGGAAACAATTTGAGTGTTGTCTTGACCTGAGAAATTGTAGAAGTGTAGAAGAGCAAGTGTAAAAGACATATTGAAGAGACAATGGCTGACAAAAGCTCTGCTGTATAACGGAGAGTAAACCACACTCTTTGTGCAAATGGCTGCATATAAAAACTAGAAGGCGCTCGTGAGAGTGCATATCTCTGCCAAGTGAAGTGATTTAAACATTACTACTACTAATACTACTACTACTACACCTACAGTTACTACTACACCTACAACTACACTTACAACTACAACACCTAAAACTACACCTACACCTACATCTACAACAACTACTATACCTACAACTACTACCATGCCTACAACTACAACTACACCCTAAATCAAGGAAAGGGGAGGGAGAAGGAAGAGCTGCTTCACGGCAAGGGAAAGGGAGGAAAAAGTAATAGCTGGCATTGCTGCTTGTGCAGTGATGTCATTGCCATTATGAGTCATCATATACACACATGGAACGATGAACAGACAGAACAACCAATCTCTTAATCTCTTCCAATGTTCATTACGTTCACCTTGGTGGAGATAAAAAAAAACTCTAAGGAATAATACACCAAAGAATAGAGCAGTGCTGAAATCTACTGGTCAATGGTTCATACCATATGGTGTTGCTGCATCGAACTGCTGGCCAGCTTGCACCATGTACTGACCTAGCAGACCCTCGTCCACCTGCAGCACTGGCCGTTTGCCCTGCACTTTCTCATAGAAGAACTCTTCAAGCCGGACACCTGACAACAGCAGTGACAACCAGAACATGAAGAATTTGGCTTTAGAAATAACTGTTCCTACTGTAACACACTGCAATATGGATAAACATTTAAACAATCATAAACTTGCCACTTACAGAGAAAATACGAATCAAAAATTAACAAAATAACAAGTTAAATCCCAACCAAATATTTTGCAGCTGTGTCTATGCAAAACAACAATTACTGGTACCATGAAAACATTTAGAAATTTAAAAAAACAAATAATGACACAAAATAACATGCTATGAAATCTGATAATCTCATTAAAAGCTTAGCAAAATTGGCCAAAAGCTACCTACAATTAATGTACAAAAAACGAAAAAAACATGACAAATCTGGGTAAAGTCCAACAGACAATCCTGTAATAGTAGTGCTGTCGAGGCATTAATTTTCTAAATGTGACATTAACGCATGCACTAATTTTTTTAATGTACACATTAATTAACACATCATTGTATAGCTGATATTGCAGTGGACTACATTGAGAAAATGATTGAGAAGATGAGTGAAATGATGACCAACGAACTCGTGGCTGTGTCGCAGGACTATGACAGTAGTAATGAAACAGCAACAAAACAATTTTTTAACTTCTTTCAAGAATATTATTCGATCGTCAAATAGTCGTAATTAACTAAAACACTGAAATTCCTGCTTCACAGAATTTACTAAATTTACAGATGTGCACTGATATTTATAACATGCAGTAATTTTTTTTAGAACGTGTTAATTCTTTAACGCATTAACGCATTAAGTTAACATGTTAATTTATGTAAAAAAACTGTTCAGTTTATATACAGTGTAAAGGTGACATCGTGGTTGTAGATATAAAACAGCACAAATCACAATTTAAAAAATTCAAACTTTACCATTACACAGTCAGCAA
>Ga0056128_1004357_pt1 | contig 17693 bp, 13 predicted proteins | sample WorMetLIZISLAND2_FD_71113 | JGI IMG/M metagenome (GOLD analysis project Ga0056128, IMG submission 71113) | Marine gutless worms symbiont microbial communities from Max Planck institute for Marine Microbiology, Germany - Olavius geniculatus... ... | reverse complement strand
CGAATTTACGAAAAAGCTTTACGGTTCCTGAAACTAGAGTCTTCCAGGCAGCCGATGGTGAAAATTTGGAGATCCTAGCTTGGACCGTTTTTGCCTGATCCACCCGTGTGACAGATGGACGGACGGACAGACGGACGGACAGAATTGCGACAGCTAAGACGCGCTGAAAGCATAGCTGCTTTCGCGCGTAAAAATGAAAAAATAAAAGTGAAAATGAAGACCTTATCTTATACTGGGAGATTAAAAAAATATCGTACATCGTACAGCCAGTCACCAATGTAATATATACATGTCCTTTCCTGTACTAAAGGCACTACAAATTATTAGTTACAATGTACGAGCAATATTCCGAGAATGATTGTGCAACACTTGTTAAACTATATTTTCACTCAAGTTTTCTCAATATTCATAAACCAAACAAAATGCCACAAACAACTAGCTTGCTAAACCAACCTGTTGATGCTTGCACATTCATGATTTCCGCGGAGCAAGAAAACATTTTCTGGGTATTTTATCTTGTATGCAAGTGTCAAACATATTGTTTCTAATGACCGTTTACCTCTATAAAATGCACACCAAACAAGTCAAATAAAGTAATACCACACAGTATTATGCCCCCAAATACGAACAGCCAGGAATTACTGCACAGCATATGCTGCAAGAATCATGCAAATGTAACGAACTGTATAAAAATGCTGCATGTTGGCTTCTGAGATATTAGGTACATTACGTGTATCATGTAACTGCAATGTATCCATTAATCTATTTGACAGGCTCTGCATTTCAATATCTGCCCATCTCTTTGCTTAATATCTGTCTGTCTGTCTATCTATAAATTACATATTTCTCTGTTCACTGTTATGCACGCTGCCTGATGATGAAGAAAATACATAAATTAGGTTTTTAAAATTATTAACAAAACCAAAAAAAAATTCTACGAGGTTTCTGAGAGACAACATTTTGTTAATACATTAACTCAAAAATAAATACTTACTGATGTTCACAGTTTATAAATATCAACTACAGGTGTGGCTTGATAGTCTAGTGGTTAGCATGTCAGACCCAATGATCGTGAAGTCATGGGTTTGACTACTGGCAAATCCACTATCAGGTAACAACCCTGGGCAAATTGTTCACACACCGCATCCTGTTGGTGCGAGCCCCACTTTTGGGCTCTGCCGACTAAGTAACAAAATCCAAAATAAGTGAGGTGTACATGTATATTGCACACCTGTCAACATAGTCACCAAGAAACAGGTAATTGGAGGTTGGTGGATATCCACATTTGTCAAAATGCCGCAGCAAATCCTCATACTGTCCATGAATGTCACCACATATGTTAACAGGGGCACCAAGTTCCACAAGCATTGGCTGTGATAGAAATATGTCACGTGACAACAGGCATAACTGACGTATGTGGGTCTCTGGCAATTGTACCTGCAATACCAGATACACCATCGGCTGTGCTTGCATACAAGAAACCGCATGTTTTGCATATAAATATGCTCCATAAAGCAATCATTATGCCCACACTGTAACAGCAACAATACATTTATCAATTGAAATATAGGGTTGATGATGACGATGATGATGATGAAGGACGAATAAACTTTAGCATGGCGTTAAGTCCTAAGACTACAAGGACACGTAACAATAAGCTTAAACTTAAAGTTCGGTTTTCAGTCTGCTGCGGAAAACTTACAACGATGGCGATGACCAGACTCACTGCAACAAACTGTTTAGTAATGATTAAAAATGTTAACCTTCAAAAATTAATAAAAATAAATAAATACAGTTTTATTTATTCTCGTAGTCAATCAAAAAGATCACAAAAACTGCATAATTCAACTACTGGTTGTTGCTATGTTTAGCAAATTAAAGAAAAGCAAAATCGAGAAAATGTTGCTGATACAGTACACAAACTGCATAGTCAAAACTGAAAAAAAAACTGCAGACTTAAACTAACAAAATACAATATATTTAGTCTTCCAATAGACAGCATTATCACAATGATGATTGTCTGGAGGATAACAGGGAAGATTATTAGAACTACCATTATGTTAATTACATATGCATGCATATAATGGAGTTCTTACAATGGAGTTCTTACAATTTTAGGTTAACCTCATTTTTGTATTTTTGTGTTATGTGTTTCTGTATAGGTTAAACTTTCTGTTTATCGTAAAGTTTAAACTTACCGTTCCATTATTGTGTTTGTGTGCATTCTGCCTGAAAAGGCCATCCCCGAAATGACCTATACTGTGTCGCGTGGGATGTTAAACCCTACTCACTCACTCATGTTAAACAAAGACAATACTACTATATACCTGTTTTCCTGGAGTGTCTTTTACAGCCAAAAGCTGCTGAATAACTGAATCAATCTCAATTTTAATCACTGACTGACAAGTCTGTAATGGTGTCAGCTGCGGTGCAGTGCTTGGCACTGCCATAATCTGTGTGTCGTCTTTATATCGCAAATTCCTAATAGCCACAAACTACCGTAGAACAACCCAGTAGTCAGCCACTGACTGGACAGAAAGAAATGTTCAAAGTTTGATGCACTGCACAACAAGCTCACAACTCAATGACAGCCTGTAGTGCTTTGTGCATGCAGACTGCAGGCCATTGTTCTTGCAATCCATGCTGTCGAGTGTTGGCAGCAGTTATTCAAAAATGTCCTGCACAATCAAAATTACATTTTTGCACTATTTTAGCAAAACTCATAATATAACAATGTGATTAAAATTTACAAACAACAATCAACAAATATGGCTGCTCCTTAATTGGCCTAAGAACTTCTTCTAACTAATGTAGTAGTGGTTTATAAAGATGTCAAATTGAAGAAAAACATCAACACTCATTCTAAGCTATAACTATTTGCTGATGGTGAGTTAATGAGTAAACATTAACTAATACAAAACTACATATGCAGTAGGAATGGCTAATGCATTTTTTTGAAACAGTAAATAAAGTATTGATATTTGATATGCCCAATCCAAAGCATGTCCAATTCTCAATGTTCGCATCAGTTGTTGTTCCAGTTATTGACAATATTTTCTACTATGTTTTATTCATCTATGCAGCAATAAGGAGCAGTAAACAAGACTAATAACATCAGCGGATGAGATCTGCAAACAATCTAATTACTATGCATGGTGATACGTTCAGGGGCCTAATTTACAAAACATCGTACGACAAATATAAGACAATGTTACAACATGCGGACGGTTTATGACAAATATACGATAAAATGCAATTTACAAAAAATCGTAGGATAAAGTTACCACAAAAGTTACGACAAAATGTACGACACCTCATTAGCTGTCGTACGACAGCATCAAGCACGCATGCAGTAAATATTTAGATTTTTCATTAGTATATAATTCTTACAGTGCCATAATGCGTATAAATTTCATTTGCAGTAACTTCAAGCAGCGAAATCGCCGTGAAATCAGTTCACTTGTTATTGTCTACATTGGTAACCTTCGGCAACAACGGAAGCAGACGATCAGCATGCAGCGCTGTGCGTCGTCAGCTAAGTGACACTGTGTCGCAATTGGTTGAAGTCATGGTTGAGGTCAACGTAATGGCGGTTGATTGGCTGGCTAATTTTAGTGACTACACAGAGTTACGACAAAGTTACGAGAAAGTTACAAAGTCGTAAAATCAGCTTCCAAAATTCGGATATAACGCTTTTACGACAATCTTACGACATCGTAACTTGTTGATTTACGACAAAGATATGAAAAGTTGCGAAGATTTTACGACAATTTTATGATTGTCGTATAACGTTTTGTAAATTAGGCCCAAGATCGCCAATCTGAGATTCTTGGACAAAAAATGTTACCTTCAGATCGGCGATCTGAAAAGTGTGCAAAAATTGATACGTTCAGGTCAGTGATCTGAACACTCTAGGGCGTGTTGCCATGACGGCATGTGTTTGTGGCGATAAGAGTGCCTATCGGTGCTCGTACCACTGCAGACACATGCCGTCACAGCAGCTGGCTTACTGACGACCTCAATCACTACAGCATATCACGGGTTACGTGCAGTCAGCCAAGTCTGCAGACTCGGACTAGTTTACTCCAATACATAACTAATGTTAGTTACACCCTTAATATAAGTGTCCATCTGTCATTGCGTAATTCTATCAAATACAGTAACCACAACCCTAAACTTAAACCCAACCCTAACCATAAACTCTAACACTAACCACAGCCCTAACCCTAATGAAATAATAATAATTACCTAGTCCTACTGCATTACGTATAGCACTAGTGACCCTTGCAAATCTGTTTGTATCTGCACAGTGACACATTCAGATCGGCGATCTGACAGTGTAACTGTCAAGTCCACAACAATCAACGTCATTTCAAAATTTCCCAGCCAGTGGAAAAGGAAAGCAAGGTTGCAAACGTACGATAGACACGAACGTAACTTTCAGACTAAACGCCAAATTGCATATAACGAATAGCCACGCTGAGACACGTAGAATACATTATATAAACGCAAACACCGACCTCGCACGCCATTTTCAATAACTACGTCACTGGGTTGCCTAGCAACCACATGACAATATGCAACGTAACGTACCGCTATGATATTCCACCAACATTCTTACAGTCTTTTGCAGTCTCGAAGTTCATAGTGAAACTGCAAGCAATTGTGGCATTGTATATGCGTACACGTGAAGCATTACGCTGTTCACAACCCATGCATGTGGTTATGCCAGATTGTCAATCATGCCCATGCCCATGCCCATGCATTCATGCGATGCCATGGAAGTTTTATATTAATAGCTCAGTGATGCGATGCTTGGAGACGATGACGTCATCAGACACGAAAGACGTAGGTCTAGGCCCCTGTGTATCGTCCAGTCTGGACAGCAAATTATGGCGTTCAATAAAGAAACTGGCGGTGGAGACGACGTGGTTCAGGACCAGAGCAGCGACTGCAGTATTTTGGCAGAAGCTCACCTGATGCTGGCCACTCTGTCAGCGATACTCATGGACCTGTCTGAGTCGTACTACGCGATCGTTCACAGCGCTGTTGGATGTCTGGATGGTCTGTTTTGGCTCGGCCGCCTGGGCGAGCTTGATCTGGTCGTGCAGGAGGCTCTGGCTGCCTACGCGAGGCAGGTGCTTCGTCACGTGACGTACGAAGAGGACGAGGACGAGTTGGGAAAGGACGGGCGTGACGTGCGCGCCTGGGTCGGTCTGCTGTCGACGCGAATCGAGGGACGCGTCAGACGCCGTAGCACTTTTCTCACCGACGTCACTGCAGCCGATTCATCGCCACCACCTGGTATTAGCCTTACTGATACTATTCGTACGTACTATTCGTTATAGAGACGTGTGTTGCTATCGCTTGCGACCATTGATTGATTACCTCCACGAAGGAGGTAATGTTTTTGCCAGACATTGTCCGTCTGTCTGTCTGTGTGTGAGGAAGATAACTCAAAAAGTTATGGACGGATCTTTCTGAAATTTTGAGGTTATGTCGGGCATGGCACAAACTACCAGTGATTCAATTTTGGGGGTGATCCGAAAGGAATCCTGGATTCTGGATCACTTTGAAATTTTCGTTACCATTTCGTTAAAGGGGTTATTAAGGGAACCGCTGGCAAAGTGAATGTGGTGACGCCACCTGGCGAATAACATTGCCTTGGCGGAGGTACCTGCGGGCTACGACTGCTTTCTAGTTGAATGAGTGACTGCATGGCAACCTTCTAAGATAAAGTACACCCTATATAATTTTAGTTTTTGTCAGTAGGCCTAAATAAATGTAAGAGAAAACTTGTTAGAAACGGTTCTGTGATTATAACAAAAAAACCCAGCTGACGCTAGAGAGGGCCGAGCGTACGCTGGACTCCGAAGGCCAGAAAATGTGAATGACGGCCCGGTCAGTTCAGCGAATATGCCGATGCGATCTGATAGGCTATACTATAGGGCCTACTAAAAAAATTCAAAATTTAATGCGTTGCAGAAATGCCACATGCTGTAAAGAAGCGAGAGTTGCGGCTACAGAATGAAGACATGAAGCTGTGCGCCAAACACATCTATCGTGACATGGCAAAGCTCGACGAACTTGGTCGTCGCTGGGCCGATTATAAACGATCGACGTCGTTGCTGTTTGGACGCTATTTTCGCCTGCAACGCATCGTCCGTGACGCGATCGCCGACTATCTAGTCGACATCTAACATGAACAACATGAATATTAAAGTGTCTAACTAACAGCAAATTAACAGGCAGTGTCTCGGAATGTGGACTTTACACTTACTGGCTAAAGTGTCACAAAATGTGTGTTTTGTACCACTCATGCCTGACGCTCGCTACGTGCGGACGTTGTAGGCGGGGCTACACAGCCTGTAAACGGAACTTTATCATCGTCCATAGCCCACATTTCGAGACGCTTCGGAGATCAAAGGACCCGACATTACGGATTCACGCAATTCCTACCGACGACTAGCTACGATATCTTTGTCCAGTCCACAATTATTAAGTCAACGATGAAAACCTTTAAAAGCTAGCTAGGGTTTTTTTCAAACGAACTTTATGGACTTGCTTATGCCTATGCTTATTCTTACCAGTATGAAGTATTTTCTGAGAGTCGCCTGAATCAACAAACTGAAGAAACGATGCGTTTATTTACCCGGTATTCTAATATTTTTTTGATTGCATTACGCAAGATACTTTAAATTTTGCTCTGTATTATTGCAGTTATTGTGACGTAACTTGATGGAAAATTTGACGCGTGTGTAGGCCCTAGGTTCGACATGTGCTTTAAAGCTAGTGATTTGCAGCATTGCCCGTTTCAGGAACCGGGTACCCGGTTGCAGTTACCCAGGTACCTGGACTTGGTTTTTACACGCAACAGCAGCTACTACTGTAGCGCGTCTTAGCCATCGCAATTCTGTCTGTCTGTCCGTCCATCACACGAGTGGATCAGTCAAAAACGGTGCAAGCTAGAATCACCAAATCGATCTTCACCATCGGCTGCCCGGAAGACTATAGTTTCACGAACCGTGAAGCTTTTCCATGAATTTGAAGGGGGTCACTCCGAACGAGGGCGCTAAATGACAGGGGGTAGGGAAAATGTATGATTTTCAGCCGATATGGCGTTGGCTGAGCGCGACAGGTCACGCCCTCTGGTGAGTACGAGTAAAGCACTATAGATAATTAACCGCCGGTCGTCTGGCGCTCTCTGGCGACTGACTTAGACTTTGTTGTACTGGGCTTTCAAACATGCACCGCTGTTGCGCGTTCCCGTTTGTGTTAGCTGGGCCTTTCTTGTAACTTTAAAGCAAGTGAAGGAAAAACGACAGCAAAGCGACATGTATACACTGTATCCGGGAAAAAACATCCTGGACATTTTCGATTGTAACTCAAAAAGAATTACCAGATTTTAATAATTTTTGATAAGAATATTTCTGACAACTTGCCATCAAGTGACCGTTTAATTTCCTACCGTACTTGATGTCTCTTTCTGCATCTGCACTACCTGGGAAAACAGAACCAACAAAATACTGTATTTTTGTCCGGGGAGCATTATTACTAAATTAAAATAAGACATATAAAACACATTTTTACATTACTGTTACTTGGGCTGACAGTTCATTTAACTGTTCGTTTTTAACTGCTTACAATAAAAACATATTCAAAGTGTCAGCCCATTCATTACGCAACCACAGGTACAGAGATAGTTTCTCCTTTTGTTAACAGCAGTGTCAATGATGTTTTGCTCCATACCAATACAGACTTCACCAGTCACTTTTGAAATTCAACAACATTCCTGAAGATTTTCTGCTTTACACACTGCTGCGTGACAGTCAAGCAGTGTAAAATTAATGACTGGCTGTCAGGGACCACGGATTCAAAGATATGAAATTTATTAATGTTTTTTTTTGTTCACTTCAATGCACGTATCACTTGTTTTGGTTTTCTCAGGTAGTGCAGAAGCAGACATTAGGTGACGTAGAAACTAGAACGATTGTTTGATGGGCAGTTGTGTGAAAATATTTGCACCAAAAATTATTAAAATTTATCCATCCTTCTTCACGTCACAATCGATAATTTTGGGGATGCTTTTTGACGTATTTTTGTTCATTTCAACGCATATTTCGTTGGTTCAGTTTTCCTCGGGTAGTGCAAAAGCAGATGTTGGGTGAGGTGGTAAAATGGCCGGTTATTTGATTCCCAGTTGTGCCAGAAATAGTCGTGTCAAAAATTATTAAAATCGGTAAACACTTTTTTAAGTGACAATCGATAATGTTCGGGATGTTTTTTTTTCAGACACGGTGTATCTGTACGTATTCACAACAGTCAGGTTTTCATAATTTTTTTATTATAAAACGTCTCAAATGTGTCTGTGATACCAAATATGAACCGAACAGAAGTCGGATGCTGGCCTTTGGATATAGATGATATGGTCGGCCCACCATAGCGACAGCTGGGCTTATTGTATTAGTCATACGTCACGACTAAAACATTCTGCTGCTACTAGTAAAATAATTTGATTTATTTACCATGTTATGTTTGTATTGTTTTGCAAATAAACTTCTGTCGCTAGGGTGGGCCGACTATCGCCTATATCCAATCCAAAGGCTAGCATCCGACTTCCGGTCGCAGAAAGAAGGCGATTTCCCAGAATGACTGCAGACATATGCTATGGTGATGCTGATATATATCGAACAAAGTTACAATCGGGAAGCCAAAAATTGTAAGGCATTATTGCAAAACTTCTATGCCCCCGAATCATAAAGGCTACCCTAACCGTAAGCCACAATACGTGCATGATGGACAGACGGGACGGCGACAGACAGTTATGCCATAGGCTCTGATCTGAACGGTCGTTTAAAAAGTCAGTGGCATTTAGGCCCTCCTTAGGTACATGCTGAAAAAAATCTGCAATCGTAGCCGGCCGTATGTATAGAAATATTATTTTAGAATTCGGCCGTAATACACCAGTCATTTAAAATTGTAAATTTGTAACCTCACTAATATTAAAAATGGCGCTGAAGATCCAACATGGCGGCGGTGGCGGTGGTTTTAGATGTTGGTTGTGTTCGCGAAAAGGATGTTATGTAGTTGGCGGCGCAGCTGTACTTTCGTCCGTTCTGTACGCACTGTACCGGTATTACCGCAGCCGACGAGATAACGACCAGACTGGAGATGAAGGCTTTGTTGACACTGCCAAGGTGTACAAAATCAGTTGCATAGCTTGCGATGGGGGATGGTAAAGTGCGAGGTGCGAGGCGCGAATTGCGATGAGGGGCAGACAGACAAGAAGTGTTGACAGTATATCATAATATGTGACTAAGATAAATCCAAAACAGAATTTGGTTAATTCCAGGGTTGGTTCCCAGATGGTCATATAGACCAACAAATGGCCCACAAATCCAGGCAAAGATGCTTAGAATTAGTGTTAACTGTTCTTGCTGTGGTCTTCTTTTCCACTGCAGTGCACCCACCATAATATCAGACCCTTATACTGTGTATGTAGCCTTCACCAGCTTTGCCTGCCTTGCCATCCTCACATGCATAGTTTAGCATTGCTGGACCAACTGACTTGCAATTAATACCACATTTGTACTTTTTCAGGCAGAAGAGCCACAGGAAAAGAAAGTGTTGGTGCTAGGGTTGGATGGTGCTGGGAAAAGCAGCATTCTTCTTGGTCTGACTGGCAGTACAGCACCTTTTGTTCCACAGCCGAATGAAGGCTTCAATGTTGTTTGTCTTACGACAGCTAAAGTTCCGATGTCTTTCTGGGAAAGTAAGTCAAACATTAGCAACATGGTTTTAAATAGTATAATGATCAGTATTTAGAATTTAATCAACAGGTAATTATGGAAAAGGGAAGTGAGTTCTAAGTTTAGTCATATGTTGTTTTTGCAAGTTGTTTGATGTATATCTGCCTGATATATCGATGGTGGATTTTCTACGTGAACTGTTTGAATATCTTTGAAAGCTACTGCCGCACGCCTGTGATGATGACAGACCAACTGCTGATGAATGAGTCCCTGAGTGGTAGTGAGACATGATTGGTCAAGGCTGTCAGAAACCACACTCCCAAAACATTTCTTTTTTTACACATGAGAGCTAGCATAGCGCATATTAGCTAATAGCTATGGTAATACTGTCTTGGTGTCTGTCACAACCCGGTACGGATTGGAGCCCAGGTGAGATAGAGATTTCTGGTTTTCACCATATGGTAGCTTAGAGTCTCTAGTATTTTTATCTGTCCCATTGCTATAGCATAGCATGGAGCAGATTATAAAATCATTTGCGTCTGTCTGTCAGTCTGTCTGTAAACACTCCTATGGCTGCAGTTTTGATTTGATTTTGATGAAATTTTGCACAGTGATTTGGGGCCCAAAAGTAAGATCGAGTTTGTTTGGGATAAAAATCTGATAACTCTTTCCCTTATTTTACCCCAAATTTTTAAAAATTTGCATTACGGCCTATGGGACTTCAAAGCGGTATAACTCAGTCCCCGTAAAAGATAATTGTGCGCTGTGTTTGCCTACCCCCTATTTTCAGGGTCAGGCAATCTTACGGTGTTATTTGAATTTACCCCTTATCAACCCCTGTTGCCGTAGCAACCATTCAAAAGTTGCAAAATTTTGCATTACAGCCAATTGAGATTTCAAAGTGGTATAACTCAGTCCTCGTAAAAGATAATTGTGCACTGTTTGCACCTACCCCCTATTTTCGGGCTTGGGCTATCCGACGGTGTCATTTAAATTTCTCCCCTGCTGACCCCTGTTGTTACAGCAACAAATTTTTGGACAAAAATTGACTATATAACTCATCCCCCGCAAAAGATAATTGCACGTTGTTTTCATCTATTTCTTATTTTTTGGCCTGGACTATGCAATGGTGTCATGTAAATTTCTGCCCTGAAGACCACTCTTGTCATGGCAACCAACCGTTTTTAATTCAAGGACAAAATAGGCTGCAGGCTTGCAAAAGCATCAAACGCTGAAACGCAGCTGCTAGGCTATATAGCATGGCAATGGGACAGATACCTCGTTCCACAGAACGTATTTCTACTGTGACAAAATTTCATGCCACTGGGTGAAGGGGCTCCGCATGAACAGGGGGGAGAAAGAAGGGCACTTCCCTTAAAAAGGCATTATTTTACCGTTATTGGCTTGTCTAACATGAAAATGGTTGAAGATAGGCACAGACGTACTGCTTATCATAACAAGCACTGGTGACGAGCTTTTTAGGAATGTCAAAATCGACGATTTTAAATGACCTTGAACCCCCAAAGTAGGGGGTTTTAGGGAATTTTTTTGATTTTGGGCTGTGACACACATTTCAGTGAGTGAATTGCACCCAAATGGCTAGAGATAGACCAAGACAACCTGCATATGAAATTTTCAGCATTGAATGTAGATTTTAGCAATTCATGTTCGGACCCTCTAGGTTCAAGGAAGTCTGCGCACACGGGTGTCAAAGAGTGGTACCTCTCTAAAAAGTGGTTATTTATCTGCTGTTGGCTTGTCTAGCTTGAAAATGGTTGCAGATAGCACAGACATGATGCTTAACATAACAAGCACTGGTGACGAGCTTCTTAGGATTGTCAACATTGATGACCTTGATTGGCCTTGAACCCTAAAAATAGGAGATTTTAGTGATTTTTAGGTGGCGATTTTTGGCTGCAAAAGAGTGAATTGCGATGAAATGGATGGAAATAGACCCAAGATTACCTGTGAAAAGGAACTGCTATAGGCTCTCGCACATCTCGTGAGCATTAGCCCAGATTTCTTGTATTACGTAATCTGCAACCGGCGTGTTCAATTCATGTTGGCCTGTTTTAACTGTATATGTACAACTGCACACTACAAGTGTGACGATGACGCAGAATGAGTGGACTTTGTATGAAAAATCAAGCATCAAGTGGGTCGATGCATAACAGTGCTTGGTACTGTGTGTCAGAGACTGTCAGTCTAGTTTGGCATTTTGTTTATTAACGTGTTTACAGTTGGTGGCTCAAGCGCAATGCGCAAATATTGGTCTAGCTTCATACAAGACACATGTATTCTGATGTACGTCGTCGACTCATCCAATGAAAAACGGCTCCCGGAATCATTCAGCGAGCTACACAGAGTGCTCGGTGACGAGCGACTCAGCAGGGTTCCTATTGTCATCGTTGCCAACAAGCAGGTAAACTTTAATGCTCTCTCTGTCTTTAGGTAAAGCTAAAGACTGAAGGTAATTCTGTTCTCTGTTAAGAGTATAGGGTTCAGAGCCCACTCAGCCAATCCTAATCTCTGGCCAGTCAGCTCACAGATGATAGTCTATGCCCAGCATGTCAGCAGTATGCTGTTATGTTTGCAATGCAGTACAACATTTGTTTAATAAGGCCTTTGTCAGAATGCAGATCATGCATGCACACACATTTGATTACTTGTTAAAATAATTAAAATATTTAAATGTTTATCCAAAATACGGAACTATAAAAACAATTTCACTAAGAGCGTTCATACAATGATGTGTTTACAAAATTAGAGTGGCAGACGTGAGAAAAGTAATTGAGTACATGTCTTTTTTGTGGACGGGGGCATAACATGTAGCTTTAAGACATGTCTGAAATGGGAGGAAGAAATTGGTGCAGAACATGGTTGGGATTTGACAGGATTGCATCAAACAACTGTTCGTCTGCTGAGACTGTCTGTGCATCTGTTGCATGTATGCATTGTTGACACTGACTGCGGTGATGTGTAGGACGTAGCAGGAGCACTGAGTTGTGAGAAAGTTCTGCGAGCTCTGGCGATGGATTCCGTAAACAGACAACGATTTCGTGTTGACTGCATTGCAACGCAGGCTCCGCCCTCTGCTAAGTTTGTTGGCATCAAAGAACTTAGTGTGCTTCTAGAACGTTTAGCAGTTCTGTTGAGCTGACACTCGTGTGCGTTTGTGGATTTGCATATTATTAGGGCCCACAGTTTTCCACAGAAAATTTTGCCAAATTCCGTGGGCCACTTCGCAAAAATTCGCGACAAAATTGTCCAAATTCCGTGGCTTGCCGTGGCCTTTCGTTTGTGCATAAACTTAGCTCTATTCTGTCAAAAAAAAACTTCACTTTTTGGAGGCTGGCATAGTGCTCAGTTATGCCACAACATACAAAGAGAATTATCGATCTTTTTTTCAAAAGTGCAATTTGTCAATTGATCGCATTGTGTTTATTTACGATTAAAAGTGCCGTATTACGATGATAGGCCTAATTATTAGTAGGGACGCAGTTTTAGGCAGTTTAGTTTGATTTTTCTCCATGACAAAAGTTAGTCTAATTACATTATCAAGACGAAGATCATACTAATCATAGGTCATTTCTCAACTTCTGCAAAATTTTGCGAAATTCCATGGCAATATTAAATCTCCATGGCCCGTGAAAAACTGTGGGCCTTATATATTAGTCGCCAGGCCTCTCACTGGCTTTTCACACCAAACAGCTGTTTGCGTACATTATGGTGTAACTTATCAGCTAGCTATTGAACAGTACTGAAGAGCCAGCCGACATAGAGGCATATGCATTTTGACACCCTTGTGCTATGCATTAGTGATGATTCGATATATCAAAAATATCGAAATATTGTTTTCGATATCGATATATCGTATCGTATCGTTGAAAAAATATCAAATTTTTTGATGTATCGCAATATCTTTTATATATCACAATATTTTCGATGTGCTGTGATATTTTATGCCAGAAGTTTATATTTTTATTACTGCATTGCCAAAAAACAAGAATAAATGGAGAAAATGACAAATTAAAAGAAGCAAACTATACTAAGTGTCGTAATTTAACGACACGACAGTCTATAGTTATTTTTTATGTTCACTGACACATTTTGGTATCTACGTAAAGCAAACTGCTTTGCTGAACATTCACGTTTTGTTCTTGTGCTTGTATAAGATTTACATACTTATCATTTTAAAAATATCGATATCGATGTTGTGATGTTTTCAAAATATTGTATCGATATCGTATCAAAATTGAAATCCTGGTATTGAATCATCACTACTGTGCATCACGAGGACCTTAGCAAGTGTTTACAGCAGCATTGTGGATTTTAAAAAGTAGGCTGATGGTGGAAGTTGTGATTTTCCAACAATACTCAAAATTTCGACGGAGAAGGTTATGGATGCTGAAAATTTTAATTTTGCCCATAATTTTTTTTAAGTTGGGGTTTATGGGCCCAAATTGAAAAAAAATTTTCTGACATGGAGTTTTTTTACGACCACCCAGAATTCAATGGGACTGGCAATTGCCACTTTCCATAGCACTGAGTGTTTATATAATATGATGAGTTGATGACAGAATGTAGCATTCCTGCCTTCTGCTGCCATGGTACTCCAACACTGTCTGTAATTTCCAGGGTACCAAGTTTTTCGTAATCTTCATTAACACCACAAATATGTCTGTAAGACATGATAAGCTCAACCAACTGATTTTGCTACTGCTGCCCTCTAGTCATTTACGGTCTTACAGTGTTGTACACGAGAATTAGCTTCAGTACTTTTTAAAGGGTTTGAGCAGAAACCAGAAGTTGGTTCAGTTTTTTAAAAAAAACTGAACTGAACTGAACTGTCCAGAATTTAATGTTGACATTGACATTCCTAGTTTGTATTAGCTTAACAAGAACTGATTTGTGTACGGTCGGGGATTTCTATTTCTCAATCTTGTTGGTGATTCGTGGTAATTATGTTACATCTGGCAGGGTCTCGGACATTCTGCATTAGTGTTAGTCATTCAGCATCGTGTTCAAGTATACCTTGAGCACGCATCATTGGAATTTAATTCAACTCCATGATCTGTTTCCATTTGATTCGGTTTTGTGCCGAGTTGCTAATTTATTTCCATCTGTAATTAAAAAATAATTTAATATTTCAGTTGTCTTTATTATGTTTTTGTACATGCACTGCAGCCGCAATTTTTTTTGTACTTTTGGAATAGAATTGGTTCTGGCTACACTTTCATGTAAAGTTCTTACTTCATTTTTTACCCTTTCATAATATTCGATAATCTATATGCATTGTCTTAGTAACAGTTCTTATCACATCCAGTATATGTTTCTTTGCTCTTATTGTTAAAGGTTCATGGACACCAAAATTAACTTAACCATTTTCCTAAAAGAGCACAATTTTCGGAGAATTTTGACAGTAATATCGGCACCCAGCATTTTGTCAACATGAAGAAATTTACATTTGAAATCGACGATCTACGAAAATGACACATAAAACGAGATGCCATGTTGACAGGCTGATAACGTCAACGTAAAATACACACAGAAACATAAGCATTATAAAATCACATTGTCTACCTATGTACTGCTGCAGTTGTCATGCAACACAGTATTTTTGCCATTAAAAATATTATAATTAATTGGTAAACACTGACTGAGTACATGCGGTGATGTCACTTTGGCCACTTCCAAGATGAGGATTTTCAGCATAACGTAACGTATTGCCATTTCTTCGTTATATTTAGGCATTAATTTCATACATTTATAAAGCTCAAATCATCATATTATATAGGCAAGGTGAAATGTCTAATTGAGGTGTAGATAAATTTTACAAGTGAATTTGACCGTGGTTATGGACCTTTAAACTGCAGCTGTACAGTAATCTGCTGTATTTTGTGTTCTGTTTGCTTGCCATACAGTTAGTGTTTGCAATCTCTTGAGTCTTGTAATGGCACATTCCAGGATTGGTTGGTGGTGTCCCATTTCCAGAATTTCAGGAGTACAAAAAATCTTAAATAGTATTTTTTCGAGTTTTTGATGATAAACTAACAGTTTTTAGCCATTTTGTGGAAATTATTTATGTTGTGCATTGTAAGTTGTATTTGACCATTACAGTCACTTGCGACACCTACTGTTAGTGGAGTGGCCTATGCATGCAGTAAGTCTGCGAGTTCTGTAGTGATAGCAAACAACAACCAGTCTGTAAGCCTGATCCTGAAAGTGGGATGCTGTTAATTACAGATTTCTTAATTCCGAATCCTGAGATTCAGAAACAGGATTGCAATACTGTATATGGTATACCAAAAACTGATTGAAGTTCCACAAACAGCACTATGTCAGGTCAAACAAAAATGTTAGAGAATATGATCACTGCTATTGAGGCTAATTTTAGCTGTGACTGATATTTTGCATGTGTTAATAATTGATATTTATTTTATTGTAATCTTTAATGCTTAATTTTGGTATGATCACGATATAAACTCATTTTACATCAGAGGTCATAGTGATAAATAATAATTTATATATGACAGTGTACTGTCAAGTGTTTATGATATTATATTATTATTATTTTGTGTTTTTCTTCTGTAAATACACCATGAGCTAAAAAGGTGTCACTTGTTTCCATGCTAGCTTTTGTAGAATGACAATTTTATGGCCACTGTTAAACAGGCCATCTTGTTTTATGCCAGCATTTTTTGTACGATTTGTAATTTGTGGTTTGTTTCACTTTTTTGCCACTTGTATGTTTAATTTAGTATTTGATGTTAGACATGGCATAATTTTAATTTATTTTCATTTCATTATTTCCATTTTTCAATGCTTATAATTACTTTTTAGCAGTCAAAATCATCTTTACAGCAGTTACCACACTAATTTTTATTAGCTGAAGTGAAATTTTGTGTTTTTGGTTTCACTAAATCAAATACTCTATGTGTTTTGGGTGTATTTTTGTTGACATTGATGGAATGAGCATGAAACTTGAGTGCATCGTTTTATTTTTTTTGTGACAGGTATTTTTGTATTTATGCATGTTACATGTGTATGTATTTTTTGTAGTTAACTTCTTATGCTGTACAGCTGGCTGTGTATGTGGTGCATTGTATTGTGAAGTGTAGCTATTGTGATATTAATGTTGTACATTTTTGTAGGGTTACAGAAAGTAAAGATTCATTAATCGGTTAATCGTTTAAAAAATAAGCTATTAATTTGCTTTAATCGATTACAATTTTTGGACTTCTTAACACCTTAAAATGACTGATGATGTATGTTTGTAATCTATTTTTATTTTGCATAGAACATGTCATCAACATTTGTACTTGTATTGAGTGGATTTAACAGTCTGCAGTTTGTGAACTTTGACAAAAGCTTGCATACTTGGTCATCATTATCGCATCTTCAGTTTTGCTTTAGTTTGCAAAACATGACAGTAACGACTAGTTGAATTCTACAGTTTTGTGGTCTTTCTGATTTACTTCAAAACTAGTCAAAATTTATCTATTGATTTTGGATATTAATTGATTAAGAAATATTCAATCAGTATCATTAATTATGTTTCGTCTATTGTGTGATTTTCACTGGTTTTCCTTTGAAAGTGATCAGAGATCACTGCAACAATTTAAGTTATGATGTACACTGTGTCCCCAAAAAAACATCCCCGACATTTTCGACTGTAACGTGAAGAAGGATTATCGCATTTTAATAATTTCTGGTACGAATATTCCTGAGACAACTTGTCGTCAAGTGACAATTTAATTTCCCATCTCGTTCAACATCTGTTTCTACACTACCTGGGGAAAATAGAACAAACAAAATGTCACTCTTTTAGTCAATGCGACATGATTGCTTAATTAACATAACGCGTAAAAACACATTTTGTTTACATTTCTGACACTGTGGCTGACATTTCATTCAGTTATCCATTTTTCAACTGCCTACAGT
>Ga0056128_1004356_pt1 | contig 17696 bp, 15 predicted proteins | sample WorMetLIZISLAND2_FD_71113 | JGI IMG/M metagenome (GOLD analysis project Ga0056128, IMG submission 71113) | Marine gutless worms symbiont microbial communities from Max Planck institute for Marine Microbiology, Germany - Olavius geniculatus... ... | reverse complement strand
TTAAAATGCTTTTTAATTTGTTTTTGAATTTCATTTTTATTTCAAATTTATTTCTATTTGAATTTTTAAAATTCTATTTTGAGTTGTATTAGATTTTATTCTTGATTTTATTTTCGAATATATCAAAGATTATAGAGCAAGCAAAGTTACGTTACGTTAATACAGCCTTGAATAGTTATAACTGGGTCACGTCGCAGTTAAAAATAAATATTCTATGTTGTTTACATCCTTGTGTACTTTGTGAAGACGGTTACTTTAGCTGTTTGTGACAGGAAAAGAGGTAGGTATTTTAAACATACGCAAAATGAATTGACATGCGTGGTATTTTTTTCTGAGATGTAGTCGGGTAGTGCCATTTCACGTGGAAACTTTATACTGCACTCGTACTGCAAATTACACCTTAGAGTTTTTCCGCATTCCGCAAAATTCAAATACATGTAAAGTCAAATCATCATCTTAGCGTAGGTTTAGGCTCACATTTAAGTCTCGAATCAACTCAGTAATCATATATCGACGTAGACCTATTTAACCTAACTCTTGAAATGCTTCGAAGTTTGTTAACTCACGAGCAGAAGCTGGCACATCATTCGAGAATGTGAGGTCAACTCAAGTAGCCCAGGCATAATCTACAAACGATTCCTGATGCAGCACAAAGACAAATGGATTGCCACCGCGGCGAGGGTCGAGTCGTCAGATTAGGTAATGCACAAAAACTGAGTTGCTTGCTCAGGTTATTAAGTAGGCCTAGCTACTGTGATTTTTCACTTGGCGAACTACCGTTAAGGCACGATCAAAGACAGCTAAAGAATTCAACTCAAATAGTCATACTCAAAAAAACGGTTGCCGCCGCGGCGACGGCTTTGAAGTCTGCTCATGTAGTCTTGCGTTGTATCACACGACCTAAGACGATTGCGACTCCCGTGAATGGTTCGCTGATAGGACTATACTGAGCAGACAGAGACGCTATATCAAGCCGTTCATCGCGACGAAAAACGTACATTTGACACATCAAAATGTCACTCCTGGGCATCTGGCGTTTTGTAGGCCTGAAGCTATTAGGAGTTAACTTTCTATACTTCCTAAGAAATACTTTTATTATAAGAATATTATAGCTAAAACAGCTGTGTAAAAACGCAGGTCACATAGTTAGTGAAGGCCTAATACTAAATCAACGTAACGTAGGCCTACCAAAACAATGCTACAAATTAGCTTACTATCTTAAGCCGGTGGCCACAGACTATGACAAAACTCAGCAACAACAACAGCATCATTTTCCGCTAATTTTCATTCCGCAAAATACACCTTCCGAAAATTCCACATTTTACAAAGTACACCTTCCCCAAATAGGGTTGCCTGACCGCTACCCTTCGGTACTAACTCGTGATTTTGCATCATTTGAAATTTAAGTAGTAATGAGAAAAAGCAAACTCTCTGTGGGAAGAGGGATTGTAATGATGATAACTAGTCACTGAGTTTCTGTGTTTGTTTTTAGTTTGTTTTAGATGATGGCACAGAGTTTAATGATGGCCTGTCTACTTATTCATGCATATGTTATTCTGCTGATTTTAGTGCCATTTTGTGGTATGATTGTCTCTTGTTTGACTTTATATTTGTGATACAGCTGGCTCCACTTATGTGCACGTCGTTTATAAGCACACACTGCTTATTTGCACGACGTGCGTCTAGTCCTGTTTGAGTTTATGCTATGTCAATGGCAGTCGGCTTCTCTTATAAGCACCAGCAATATATGCACGATTCGGCTATAAGCACGCACGCACCCTTTTGATTCCAGCGCCATGACTTACTTTGGGGCTGACACAGTGCACATAAGATCACCTGTAGTCAGCCACTTTAACGCTCACTGGGATGCTGGTGATGACGTTTAAACCCCAGAATTATGAGGGTAGGCAGAGCTAGTGAGCACCACGCTACAGTGCATCTCCCCACCCCAGCTGCATGCAGCCATTGCAGCATCATAATGAACTTCAAACGGCAGTCTGCAGGTCAATAGTGCTAGGCCACCTACTATCTATGAGAGTGATTGAGATGATGAATGGGCAGGCGGGCGGTGAAACTACTGGAGTGACCATCATCAGGTGCTACATGCTGCACCTGATGTCCACGAAGGTGTTGAGTGAGGCAACTGTTTCCTGTGGCGTGGATGATCGCCTATTGTAACTGCATGTTGTAAATGACTGCAATGGTCCTATAAGCTAACTACAGTTAAATGCAAGGTCCACTTACATGCAAGTCTGCTTGCAGTCCCAAGGCCGTGCATATAAGCGGAGTCAACTGTATTAGCAGTGTATTCAGTACACTTTAATTAATAGATCTTGTATTTTCACATGCATACAGACTAAAACGTAAAGTGAAAAAGTAAAGTCTTTCCCGAGCCTTAAGGCCCATTGGGCGGCGCTGATCTTTGTTTCCTTAGCCCTCAGCCAGACACCAGTTTTTACACTGCGAGACCACGGATACGGGGCTAGTGCATCGCATGGTGTGTTTGCTTATGTTCCAGCTCTTGCTGGTACTCATTGCGCCTACCCACGGAGGGATGGCCAGGCTGAGTTGACCTGGGTGGCTGATTACATATTAAGATGGTTTACCCATCTGCCTACGGTTACCCATCCAAGTACTAACCGGGCTTGGCGTTGATTAACTTTGTTGATGTGACAAACGGCGTTACCAACTGAGCCAAACCACCACCCATACAGACTACAGAGGAGCATTTAATTATTCTGAACAATGCGGAACTGTTGAACGTATAAGCACGGACCAGAGGCTTGATAAAATATTTAGTGATTACATCTGTGAACAGTTTAGGCATTAATATTGTACATTGTTTTGCTTTTTGTTTGATTGCTCTACTTGTTAGGGGTTACTCCTAGTTACGCCAGTTACTGACATATGAGCCATTACGTGCTGCCATTATTGAGATCACAGAAGCTGCTTGCTATTGTTAAACAGCAAAATGTTGGGAGTTTTTTGGCAGAACTTTTCATAGACCAGATTCCATGCAACACAAACAGTGCAAAAAAACTGTAATCATTGTAGTCATTAATGTTGCGAAGTTATACAAGTTGCAACCTAAGATGGGAGTGATTAAAGACTTTCTGTTCATATTCAATTATTTGTCTGTGAATGTGTGCATTATTTACTGCCAAACAAGTGAAACTTCTGTTGTAGATTAATGTTTTTGATAAACTTCACTGTAGTTTGTGTTAACTTCATTACTTTCTAAACAACTGCTTCTTCCATTTTACAGCTTTCTTGGGTTTTAATTGTTAGGTTTTGGTTTTTGACTAGCAAATGTTGCTGGATGGTGTTGAAGTGATTGCACTGCTATTGGCGTGATGATGATGATAAGTCAGGAAATAAAATGTGTCACTGTGTGTTTCAGCGGGATTGGCTGTAATGTCAGTGGACTTTGGTAATGAATTTATGAAGATTGCAATTGTTAAGGTTAGTGCTATTTATAGACAATTGAGAGAACGTACGTAGTTCATGTTAAAGGTGTGGCTGTAAAGACCTCATGCAACCTGCTTCTGCGACAACAGTTAAGTGCATATTTTAAGAGTAACGTGGTGTTACAGTGGAAATTTCAAAACAAGAAATTTGAGCTAATGCTCATTAGATGCGCGAAAGCCTGTTCTCAAACTGTCAGTCTATCTCCAGCCATTTTGTAGCGACTTTTACGGGGGTACTGCTCTTTGATGCCCTTGTGCACAGGTTTCCTTAAACTTAGAAATCGAGACTTGGACCGTCGAAATCTACGTTAAATGCTGAAAATTTCATATGCGGCTTGTCCATGTTTATCTCAATTGGTTTCAGTGCAATTTGCAATTTGCAGCTCGAAATCACCAACAAATCCATAAAACCCCTATTTTAGTGTTCAAGGTCATCCAAGGTCATTGAATACGGTGGGAATCGAGAGCCAGTTACGACTTTCTATTAGTGATTAATAGTAAACTAGGCCCTATCTTGCATCGTTATTGAGATACAGCGAGTTATTGGCTAAAAAATCACAAATTTTTCCTACCCCCTCTCATTTAATGCCCTTGTTCGAGGTGACCCCCTTTGAATTTATGGAAAAGCTTTACGGTTTCTGAAACTAGAGTCTTCCAGGCAGCCGACGATGAAGATTGGGTGATTCTAGCTCGCAAAGTTTTTGACTGATCTACCCACATGACAGACGGACGCACAAACAGACGGACAGAATTGCGATGGCTAAGATGCGCTGAAAGCAGTAGCTGCTTTCACGCGTAATAAATGATTATTTGCAGAGTAATTTGAATTAGTTATCTAGCTTTTGTTAGAATTCTTGATTGCAATTATATCTTCTTGTTACTGATTCAGTTTTGCAATCATATTTGTTAGCCTTTGACACTGTTGAAAGTGTTATTGGTAAGATTTATAATTGCTGGCAGTAAAATGTAGTGTTGATTATTGAGTGCTAATGTGCCTTGGTTATTGTATTACTATTGCAGCCTGGTGTTCCAATGGAAATTGTGCTGAATAAGTATGTCTAAATTTGTTTGGATAATACCATATTTCTAACAATAATTTTACAGAGCAGAACAGCACAGTTTGACTTCTTTTGTCTTAATGTGTAATTAGCTTAATGTGTAATGGAAGTACAGCAAATTTTTCAATTGTGTTGCTTTTCTTGTGTCATTAAAAAATGGATTGGACATGTAATTTATTATAATTAATTATGTACATAATTGCTAAGGTTATGCATGATTTTGTAAGTTGCTGTTAATGCTTTCTTAGGCTACCATTTGTTGTTATAAAACTTAGTACTTCATTTGCAATTTTTGTTAGAATTACTGAGTTTTGTATTACAGAATTTAGTTTACGATTAAATGGCATAACTAGCTTGTCAATCTGTTTACTGTGGTGTGTTGTAACAATGCTGCAGGGAATCTCGTCGAAAGACTCCAACAACGATTCATATGAAAGATGGTGAAAGGCTTATTGGAGATTCAGCTGTTGGTGCGGTCTGTACAGTCTTGCTTTGTGCTAGTAGTGTGCAACCTTGTTGCTGTTGTTGTCGTTGTTGTCGTTGTCGTGACAAGCCCGGCAGACACTGTTTATATGGGGGAGGAGGCAGATGCCCCAAAGCGGTGAGGAATTCCACCAAGTTGTCACTATTTTGGATCACATCTGATTTGTCCCTGGAGTTATTGAAATATGGCTGGCATTCTGTTGCCCACTTTTGGGCAGAGAAGAAGTAAATGTTCAGCTGTCTGCTCTCCACTTCCAGTCCACAGTAGGGACAGATTGAGGCTGTAGACATCAATCTGTTGAGCATCAACTGGTGGATTGCTTTCTCTGCTTGCCATGGAGTGTGCAGTCTCCAGCCCCATGGCTGGATATGCCCCATGTTGGGTTGATATTCGGCCCACCATGTATTAGATAACAAAAAGCCTAGCTAACACACGGGAACAGGGAACGCACGACAGCAGTGCGTGTTTGCAGGCCCGGTGTGAACAGAATCTGAGCTCACCAATTCAAGCAATGATGTTTTATTCACACTCGCCAGAAGGCGCGACCGGTTTTGCTTAGCTGTGTTGGCTTAAATTCACAAATTTTAGCACTTTAGCTCAGAGTAACTCTTGTGAAATTTTTGGAAAAGCTTTACGGATCTATAAACTATAGTTTTTCAGGCAGCTGACGGTGAAGATTTAGTGATCCTAGCTTGCACCGTTTTTGACTGATCCGCCCATGTTACAGATGGACGGACGGACGGACGGACAGAATTGCGATGGCAAAGACGCACTGCAGCAGTACCTGCTGTCGCGCTTAAAAATGTACAATAAACTGCCAGAAATTTTATGCCTTGCAAATTATTCATTCGCTGTTTTACTTGCTTTCTTTATAGATTTGTTTTAAGTGGTGTGTACTTTCAGTTTCAGGCAGGAACATGCATTTAGCATTGTGACACATATTGCAGTAATTTATGGAAGTTTGTTTCTTAGTGGGAATTGGCCTATCTGGAACACCGGCCGCTTTTGAAAGAGTGTATTTTATTGAGCAAAGTATATCAATTAAGGCATGAATACAGTGTATATTTGTGTAATTAGTTTGTGGTTTTTGTTGTGTGTGTCTTATTTCAGACTATTCGCTATCCTCAGTATGGCTACCGTTATTTACTTGATGTCCTTGGCAAACACTATGACAATCCACTTGTACAGCTGTACCGGCAAAGATTTCCTCAAAATAATGTGATAAAGGATGAAGAAACTGGAATGACGATATTTCAACATGATGAGTACGTTTCTGTAGTTTAGAAGCTTTGCTTCAAGTCTCTGACTGCTGTTTTTTTTTCAATTATGGGTTAAGTTCGTTTGTTTCTGTAAAGCAGTCTAAGGTCTATTGTAAAGTATTCTGCTTTAGCAGTGTCGTAAAAAGTTAACAAACTATGATCAATGTCATTGCTTCTTCCCTAAATTTTAGTTTGTCTGAATTTTCCTTTAAGAATACAAAATTTGTGTCTAATTTTGCATCAAAATTGAAATTTTAAGCAGCCATAATGTCTTCAGTGGTAAATTTGCAGAGTTGCTAGAAAATTGCAACTATTTACCTTTCCTGCTTTTTAACACATGACACTGCTGACTATGATGGTTAATAGCGATAAAGTGATGATGAAAATTTTGACCATAATTTTTTATTGATTCTGCATTGTATTTTTTTGTAGTTATAAATGAAACCGACTGTTGTTGCAGAGATGTATTCTACAGTGCAGAGGAGCTGATTGCGATGATACTGCAGAAGGCAAAGGAATACTCAGAAACATTTGCAGGTAATGATGATGATGATGATAATGTCAGACAGTAATGACTCACAGTGGAGCTGACCAGTCCAAAATAAAATACAGTTACAACTAGAAAGCAGTCAGAGCCCGCACACCTCCACCAAGGCTTGAGTGCGTTTCAAACTATAGTTGCTTTTTATACACTGACCTAGTTCTATGTGACCTAAAAAACCTTGATTCAATGCCATCTTGTTCGCCAGGTGTCAGCACCATAGCGACAACAGCGGTTTCGCTTATGGCCCATTGAAATCAATGTAAATTTCAAAGTGATCCAGAATCCATGATTCTTTACGGATAACCCTCGAAATTGAATCACTGGTAGTGTTTGCCATTCCCGACATACATACAAAATTTCAGAAATATCCGTCCATAACTTTTTGAGTTATCCTTCTGACACACAAACAAACAAACTCCAGCAAAAACATTACCTCCTTGGTGGAGGTAATAAATACAATAAAATGACTACGCATACGTAAAATCACTGGGATACTCGAAGTCGTAAAATTTAAGAAAAGATAAGTTTTCAGTCTCCACTTAGGTACACTATGATGGGCTGAGTAGTATGTGCCAGTTGTTATCATCACCATTTAATCATCGTTTAATGATTTGAGAGTAGAATTTTTCTCAGACTGACAAGAAGTTTCAGAGATATCACAAACTGCAAAACTGGGAAGATAAGTCTGGCATCATACTGGCAATGCATCACAGACTGTAGTGGTCTATATTCTACATCTACAGTCTCGACAGGGAGATGAGCACCCTGCCTGTGTTGTGTAGGAGCTAGTGGTGGCCTGGCGTAGCGGTAACACGTTTCATTCGATCAACTAAGTTACTGTACGCCGGGCTGGGTGACTGCCTGCGGGCAGGCAAACCATCTCGGTATGTAACCAGCCGCCTAGGTCAACTCAGCCTTCCATCCTTCTGGGGTAGGTAAATCGAGTATCGGCCCATCTGGCTGGGGTTAAGGCGGGGCACATTCTTTTGTGTCGGGTGGCAGGTGATCCTATATGAAGGTGATGCTCCATAGCTCTGTGAGGGGTTCAATCTTCTAAAGAGCTATATTCCAACTTTTGCCTAAGTTAAGGCCTGAGTTATATTTGTAACATTATTTTAGTACATGTGTGCTATGAGCGAGTGGCTTGCAGTGTTTTGTGTGCTTGCACTGTAGAACAGCCAATCAATGAGGCTGTAATCACTGTTCCATCATACTTCAACCAGGCCGAGCGTCGTGCCATGGCTCGTGCTGCTGATGCTGCTGGTCTCCGCGTGCTTCAGCTTATCAACGATAACACTGCAGGTAATGGCAACAAGAAGCCCAATTGTTGTTAGCCTCTAGGGAGAGTCAACCATATTGAATAGAGGACTTTTCCAATAAAATTGAAAAAAATGACTTAGTTCATTTAGTGCATGGTCGTTGTGTCAACAGATGATTGGCTCACCACATGTGGTTTAAGGTGAATAACACACATATCGCATGGTCGCAAATTTTTTAGTGAATAATCAAATTTGTCTATGCATCCAAAGCTCTACTCGGAATGTGACAGACATCGAAATGAACAAATCCGTTTTACAGATATGTGTTTACCAGCTTTTGGTAATTATATGTTATACGTTGGCTGTTGTGGTTAATGTTTGCAGTTGCTTTGAATTACGGAGTGTTTCGTCATAAAGTTTTCAATTCAACCGCTTTGAACTATATGTTTTTTGACATCGGTGCCACTGGTACAACGGCCACCATTGTTGGTGAGTCTTGTTAACATATTTTATCATTTGAACAGGCCTTCATTTTTCACCTATCATCTCACAATTGCCTCAACTTTGGCTGATGGCTGACACTGCAAAGAGTAAAGGATATAATTTAGTTTTCTTTATGTACCTAGTTAATGATATATGAAGCATGAAGATGCTGCCATTAATGAGATGACCGCAAAGAGCATGCCATTGTTAAACTGTGCTGTGCTGTAAAATGTCTGCATCAGAGAGACTCCTCATAAATATGCTCACTCATAGATATGAAATGAATTTATTACCATTGTAGAAATTTTGAACAGCTTGCTGCATTATAAACCTGGATGTAAGTTCTGTGCTTTGGTCCTGTTCATGGGCTGGAATTATTTGGCACAGCTTCTATACTTTCCAGTCTGTCATATTTGAGCTTATTTTCCAATCTGGCCTGGACCATTAGTTTGTCGACTTTTTATAAATTTTTGATAGTTTGCTGTGTGCAGCATATCAGGTCGTGAAGAATCCTGCATCTAGTACTGACACTTATCCTCAGCTGACAATCAAAGGAATTGGGTATGCTTACAGCTTGTTGGTGTTATATATACAGGGTGGTCCAAAAAACCAGACCTGTTTGAGTGTTGATAACTTTGTGACGATTAATGTTAGAAAGGCATGTTATATGTCAAAAGTTTCAGGATGCCTTAGAGAAAAAGCGGCCGATATCCATAGCGGATCATTTAAATAATTTTTGCTTAATTTGCATAAATCATTATTACCCTTGAAATTCAGCTGGATTCGACTGTAACGCATGAATTTAGCATGGATATTTAGCTTTTGTAACTTAGCGATGTTTATTGGTAAAAAGAAGTGTGATATGTCAAAAGTTTTGCAATCGTGTATAGAATAAAAGTAGAGCTTGCATGTCTGTCCATTTAAATATTCTTTGCCTGATTTACATAAATTTGCACCACCTTTAAAATCATGCTAAATTGACAGTAATGCATGGATGTAAGTTGATTTTTTCATCAGCATGCAGTAAAATAACAACAATCATTAACAGACACGTTTAGTTTAGATGAAATTCAGCACTGGCAGTTAGACACCCATTGCATTCATAACCATTGTCAGTTTTTTTGGCAGCTAATCGATCGCTGTTGTTGATGTGTTTAGGATCAGCTAAGCCCAGCATTCGATTAGCACACGTTTTATCTGGTCAATTTCTGTAATTTTGTTGCCATGCCATCTGCCACAAAGCCCCAATGCCGAATAATCCACGGGTTTAAAATTTGGATTATTTGTCAGCAGGTTTTTGAGTTCAATGAACTAGGACACATGGGAGTGCAGGCAAATGCTTAATTTCAAAGGTAATAATGATTTATTCCAACTAGAAATACGTTCTGTGGAACGAGGTATCTGTCCCATTTCCACGCTATGTAGCCTAGCAGCTGCGTTTCAGCATTTGACGCTTGTCGCTCTGGTTGTCACTATGACGTCACGCTGCGCGCACACGCAGACAAAACAATAGTTTAAAATTCGGACATGCCTGGACGTGTCTTTCTACCATGGGCATTGGCATTCACTGCAATATACGTGGTGTCAGCACCGACTGGTGTTCTACATTGTTTCGGCTTGTGACTTCTGTCTTTGTGTTTTTATTTCAAGTATTTAGAATGGCTAGTATTGTAAGGGCCAGTCTGGAATTTAACACACGATAATATCATCCCAAAACCATTTTTGCCGTTTTCGAGTTTTGACTCATATTGCCCTTACATAGCTTTGTAAACTGTTAACGTTTTTTGCTCTGACTTTTGCCGTTGTTAGTTTAATTTTGCAACTTCGTATGGTTGCTGTGGCAACAGGGGTCGTTAGCAGGTAAATTTAAATGACACCATTAGATTGCCCAACCCCAAAAATAGGGAGTAGGTAAACACAGCATACAATTATTTTTTACGGGGACCAAGTTGTAGCGCCAAGTCCCCATAGGCTGTAATGCAATTTTTAAAAATTGGGGTACAGTAGGGGAAGGAGTTCAGATTTTTATCCCAAACAAATTCGATCTTACTTTTCAAATCAAAATTGCAGCCGTAGGAGTGTTTACAGACAGACTGACAGACAGACGCAAGTGATTTTCTAATCTCTCCCATGCTATGCTATAGCAATGGGCCAGATAATTAGGCAAAAATAGTTAAATAATCCGCTGTGCAAGTTAGGCATTTTTTCTTTGAAGAATTCTGAAACTTTTGACATATCACACGCCTTTCTACCACTAATCATTGCAAAGTTATCAACGCTCAAACTAGTCTAGTTTTTGTAGGACCACCCTGTAATATATGTAGTCTAAAAGCAACTATGTTTCTCTTCTGATGGATTTTTTTTGTTTTCTGCTTGTATTATATTGATTGGAGTACCTGAACTTGTATACACCAGAGAACACAGCGTTAAGACATATTTTGTTATACATAGATGTGATCTGTTACTAATATATTATTAGGTTTATTGCTTTGCCTGGTCAGATGCTATCTGGCTTGTAAAAAATCCTAGTTTCTCCCTTGTGGATCCTGTTCAACCTTGATTTACTGTGTAAATTTAAGCTGATTAAAAATGATAGTAGTCATGGTATCTGCAGAGGTAGCAGGCACAGCAAGCAATATTCATTTACTGTATTTTCTGACCAGTTTGCATCATTATAGGTTTGACAGTTACTCTAGGTGTCTTGTTATATGGCCATCACTTATATAGGCTTCATTTCAGGTCTTGTAGCTCCTTTGATGGTCTATCTGTCCCGTGCAGGTTCTTAACTGGAAAACAGAAAAGCGTGGAAAACCGAAATTGGCGTGAAAGTTCGTTGTGATAGGAGTAAATGGTGTGCCAAGTTTCATTTCAAAAGGTTAAATGTCAGAGTTAGGGATAGACAAATGGGTTGCATGCCATAGTGTGTAGCAATCGAGACAGCTACAATGCTACATAGTATATACGAATGTCTACGTAATACACGTGTGTGTTTTAGGTTTGATCGGACGCTGGGAGGACTTGAGTTCCAGCTGCGTCTACGTGATTACCTGGCGCAGCAGTTCAACCGAGTGAAACGGACGACAAAGGACGTCACCGGTGATGCTCGAGCGATGCAGAAACTGTTCAAAGAGGCAGGGCGAGTTAAACAAGTTCTGAGTGCCAACACCGACCATTTTGCACAGGTTAATACTGTTTCTTGATGCCTCTTTGGTTGGTAGAGTAATGTTCATTTTTGTCGATATTATTATTATATCAACCGCAGGATGAATCTATTGAGTCTTGCTCTTCCATCCATCTGTGTGTTTTGTGAAGGTTCCTAACTCGAAAACAAAAAGGCATATTTGATGAAAACCATAATTGGTATGAGTGTTCTGCCAGGCAGCAGTAACTGACATGTTATCTTGGCCAAAACGTCAAAGGTTAGTGTTAGGATAAGGCTTGTGCAGCCTGTAGACATACAGAGCTACATAATGTTGGTATTGACCAGCATATATTTCTAGTTGGTTAGCATGTTGTATAAAAGAATTTTTAGTTTACTGCATGCTGTTTACCTTACAGGTTGAAAGCCTGTTTGAAGATGAAGACTTTCGGACAAAAGTCACTCGAGAGCAATTCGAAGATTTGTGTCAAGATCTTGTTGATCGCATTGATAAAGTCATTAAGGATGCACTGGCCACAGCAGAGCTATCTGCGGTATGTTGTCATAGTGTTATCAGCATGCGATTGATGAAGAATATTTGTTACTTACTTATTCTTCAGTGATTTTTTATCTTTTATCACTCACACCATTTATGAGTATGTTTCGTACCATATTTCTAACTCACAGTTGGCATACAGTTAATAATTATTAACAAGGCCTTTCATTGCCTTGTATTATGTGTTGAATTTTTATTATATTAGTTTTCTGTTGTGATAACTGTTGAGTGTTGACATTCCATTGAAATGTTCATCATGCAGAGGTTGCATGTTTTCAATTCTCAGTACTCTGCTACATGCATCACTTGCAAATGTGCATTTTAGTTGTGAAATGATGTTATTTTGGTTATATGGCTGTTGAAGTCAATTTGTATGTGTACACGTCATGTTGTGATGGTTCAGCATTTTTTGAATAGCACGTGTGACATGTATAGCGGTTGCACTATCAGGAAGTCACAAGGCCATCTATGGTTGCTTTGTGGCCCATTCATAGTGCTAGAATAATGATGGTAGAGTTATGTTTCCATGGATTGTGATCTAATTGTGTTTACAATTTTTCCAATAGACTCGCATTTTTGCCTAGTGCTTTATGTTGCTGTGAAAACATGAAGGATTAAACTTTAATATTAAAGTCGACATCAGGTTTTGTTGGCATTTGTCTATTAAAGGCTGATATACAAGAAGTAATTCTGATGGGAGGAGGAACCCGCATTCCCAAAGTGCAGCAGGCGATAATGACTGCTATTGGCAGGTAAGAAATGGGGCTACTTAGCTCAGTGTTTTGAATGGCTTTGTTTGTGTCTGTGGCCTGCTGGAGGCATTTTGTGTCTAGCATCTGTGCCTACATATGTCTGTCATCAGCACATCTTGGGTTAAAAAAGTTGGAATGGCAAGAGGCTGCAATTTTGTGACATGCGGGATATTGATGTTTAAAGATGCAATCAATTTTACTGTTAAATTCTCCAAACGTGAGGTCTTCAGTCTCATGTTTTATATTTTTGGTAGAAAACTTTCCGACAGCTTAAAACTAGAGTCTTTCAAAGTCATCGATGTTGATATGACTGTCCTCATGTGCAGGTTTTCTTGAACCTAGAAAATCGAACTTGGACCATCAAAATCTACATTCAATGCTGAAAATTTTGTACGCAGCTTTTTCATGTCTATCTCAATTGCTTTCGGCGCTATTCGTTCTTTACATGTCTTGCAGCTGAAAATCACCAAAAAATCCATAACACCCGTATTTTGGCGTTTCAAGGTCGTTGAATTCAGTGGCAATCGAAAGCCAGTGTGCGACTTCCTATTAGTGCTTAATAGTTGCAAATTTGTTGCTGATCTTGTCAGAGAACAAGTTCTAAAAATCCGCCAATATTTGGTGAAGACTGAAGGTATGAAATTATGGATGATATTTTTAGGTTGAATTTGATCATGCCAAGTGGGGACGTCTGACTGCCGCTACTGCCATTGCACCCTGTCAGCAAACACATCACATCACAGCAACTGCACAATACAGAGTTAGAAGAAACCGAGACACAAAAAACAACACATTCAACAACTTTGATAACATAAGAAATTTGAGTTAATGCTCACGAGATGCGCGAAAGCCTATAGCAGTTCTGGTTCAGTAGTTTAGCTGAAAATTGGGGTGTTCGCGCTAAGTTAATATACAAATACCAAATTCTCTATCTGGATCGCGTAACGATAGTTTTGTGGCGCCACCTTGTGAATGATCTAGACTTGTGTCGCAGCCCGAAATCACCAAAAAATCTATAAAACCCTCTATTTTGGCGTTCAAGGTCACTGAATTCAGCGCCAATCGAGAGCCAGTGTACGACTTCCTATTAGTGATTAATAGTAACCTAGGCTCTATCTCGCACCGTTACTGAGATAGAGCGACTTATTGGCCAAAAAGCCCAAAATTGCAAATTTTGCCCACTCCCCTCTCGTTTAGCGCCCTCGTTCGGGGCGACCTCCTTCGAATTTATGGAAAAGCTTTGCAGTTCTTGAAACTAGTTTCTTCCAGGCAACCGACGGTGAAGATTTGGTGATCCTAGCTTGGACCGTTTTTGACTGATCCACCCAGACAGACAGACAGAATTGCGATGGCTAAGATGCACTGAAAGCAGTAGCTGCTTTCGCGCGTAAAAAGTGAACTGAGTGGTTTCTGTAAAAATGGCAAAGGCTTATCGTCACCATCACAGCATAACTAACCAGTAACCATGTGAAATGGCTTTGTTTAAGCTGTCGTATTCTTTTGTTTTATACGTCAATAGGATTAACTTATTTTTATTTTATTTAGAGCTGTCATGAATTAACTCGTTAATTTATCTTGTTAACAAGTTATTAAATTAGTGCACGTTAAAAATATAACACATGTAAATTTACTAAATTTTGTGAAACAGGTGTTCCAATATTCCATTAAGTTACAGTTATTTGATGATCAAATAATGTTCAAGTAATTAGAAATTGTTTTGTTGCCGTTCCCTCACTACTGTCATGGTCCTGTGACACAGGCACGATTTCGTGGGCTTTATTCCTGTCACCCTTTCGATATAGTCGATCTACAATATCAGCAATATTAATGATGTATTATTAACGCATTAACGCATGCGTTAAAAAAATTAACGTGAGGCATTAATGCGTTAAAAAATTAACACTTTGACAGCTGTAATTTCATTCATTTGTGTTAAGTCTGACTGTACTGTAGTTGGAACTTGATGTGTTTTTGTCCAGGGACGAGCTTGGCAAAGGAATCAACACTGACGAAGCAGCTGCATTGGGGGCTGTGTATCAGGCTGCACATCTTGGCAAAGGATTCAAAGTTAAGAAGTTTGGTATCAAAGATGCCACAATTTATCCAATTAAGGTGATTCTTGGCTGTTTGAATTTTGTACATGATCTCAGTATGCGAATGGCATTATATTCTTGTGCTTAGCACTTTCCTGGTATTTATGTGAACAGGTGTCACTGCAAATGCACATTTTTTAAGCAATTAGTTTGCAGCTTATTATGCACATGAAGTACATTGTGATGCAACAAAAAACATTTTGATGATGACTTGTTTTAATGGGGTGACGTGATGCAGACTTCAGTCACTATTCTGTTGCAAATTTGTTGCTGATCTTGTCAGCGAACGAGTTCTAAAAATCCGCCAATATTTGGTGAAGACTGAAGATATGAAATTATAGATGATATTTTTAGGTTGAATTTGAGCGTGCCAAACTGAAAGAAGCAGAATCATTGTCATCTGATTCTGCGTCTAAGATCATCAAGAGAGTTTTATTCGGTCGCATGCAGCCGTATCCTCAGAAGAAGGTGATAACGTTTAACAAGCATGTGAAGGACTTCAGTTTTGATGTCAGCTATGGAGACCTGGACTTCATGTCTCCAAGCGAGCTAAGGTGAATTTTCAGTTTTACAGTTTTTTTGTCACTATGTTTGTCATTGTTTTATATGGTAAATTCTCACGTAGTTAGCGTTTACTGTTCATATGTTTGGTCATGAGTAGGTAGTGTTATTTTTCCATGCTTGTTTTAGCATTGATTCTTTGTGGTACGAAATAGCTTCTTTGATGCTGATTTGCGGTTAAGAAACTACTCACTTGCTGTTACTCTAAATGTTTTTCCCCAGTTCTTTGACACTGTTGGTTGGGTAACATTTGAGGGTGGTATGTAGAGAAGTCACTTTACGACTTCAGAAAAGTTTCTTTTGAGAGACTACATGGACCCAGCTTAACTTTGAATATTTCTAGAAAAATTAGTTGAATAAACTTCTCTTAACAACATCATAGCAAGAATTTTGCGAAACTTATTCAGTTCGTATGTTATTGGAATCTGGTGTTGCTGTTATTACATACACTCGGTGCTTGGTGACTTATGTTTTCGGGTGCCTGATGTTTGGCTACTATTACTACTACAGTGGCAGCAGCTAGGTGTACTGGACTAGTGGTTAACATGTTATATTCATTTAATAGGTCCTGGTCAAAATAAGTAAAGATGGGTGAACATCAGCAGATGGTAAACCGTCTTGGGTATTTTATCAGCCAAGTGAGTCAACTCGGCTTGGCCATTTCTCTGTCGGTAGATGTAGTGAGTACCATTGTGCAGCATGCTAGCCCTGTATCCTTAGTCTAGCATTGTAAACTGGTGTTTGTTCACTTTGTTGTTGTTGTTGGTACTTCCTCATTTCTGAAGACTGAAGACGAGTGATGACGACACTACGGATCTCCATGCTGTTTGGTCGCTTGCCATTGTGATGCACTCTGGAATCGATAAACCAGTTTGGTTCTTCACACCATCTGACCAGCGCCGTTTTGGTCTGCCTCCAGATCTGCTAGCATTGATGAAAAGCTGTCGTTTGGCTGAGGGTTAAGGAAACCGAGGACCTTGCAATTAGGGAAGGACTTTAGAATTCATAGTATACAGTGAGATGTGGACTGTGGAGAGAATGTACTGTAAGCATGTGCACTGTGCTATTACAGTGAGTTTGGCAGCACTCATCTGCAGACTGTGTCATTAGCCGGAGTCTCGGATGCTTACAGCCAACATGCTGATGCTGAGCCCAAGGGCATAAAGGCTCACTTCCGTGTTGATGACGGTGGCCTCCTCTATCTGGATAAGGTATACTTTTATTATTATTATGATCAAACGGTGCATGCAGTAAAGATTAAGAGTGTAAAATAAAGACGAGATAAAAATTTTAAAAATGGTTAAAACACCCTCAAGCAGTTAGCCAGAGCAGATGGTAGCAATGAGTAATGCCCCAATTTGCATAAAATATCATTCTGAAATTAATTGATATTTATGTTTATTGTGTAGGCTACTGTTGTGTGATTTCATAATAAATGAATAGATTTAAGTTTGACTTTTGTGTGCAGGTTGAAGCGCAGTTTGAGAAAACAACAACGGAAGAAGTTGAAGTAGCAGAAGAATCAACTCTGTCAAGTATTTATCTTTTTAATGTACATTACATGTTTATTAATTGTTGTTTCAGTTTAGAGGTGCGTGGTCACCAAAATTAACATATACATTTTATCCATTTTCCCGAAAGTGCAGAATTTTATGATAACTTTGACAGTAATATCGGCGCCCAGCGTTCTGTCAACACGGAAAAATTTACCTTTGAAGTCGACGATCTACGATGATCTGTGGTGACGTCATGAGTTTAGCCTATAGACGTCGTGAATTAATATTCATGACGTTTATATAGGCTATGGCCTAGCCTAGAATGATGACGTCGTCGGCTATCCATTAATATTCATGATCAATATGGGCTAGGGTCATGACGTCACTGCGGGCACTGATAGATTAGAATATTTCGCATAACATAGCGTAATGCCGCATTTCGTTTGAATTCACGCATTAATTTCATATATTTATGAAGCTCAAATCGACATATTATATATGCGAGGTTAAATGTCTAATTTAAATCTACAGAAATTGCGCGAGTG
>Ga0056128_1004352_pt1 | contig 17699 bp, 18 predicted proteins | sample WorMetLIZISLAND2_FD_71113 | JGI IMG/M metagenome (GOLD analysis project Ga0056128, IMG submission 71113) | Marine gutless worms symbiont microbial communities from Max Planck institute for Marine Microbiology, Germany - Olavius geniculatus... ... | reverse complement strand
ACATTGACTGTCTTGAGTCTTGACTTAGTGTAGTAAATATTCGTTGTTCTGAAATTTCTTCGTTTGCAATAGCGCAGCACCTCGAAATAACGTCTGTGGGGCCTGTGAATTTGCAAAACTCTTTCCGTGAATTTTCCGTGAAATTTGACACATTTTAAAAATTCTGCCGTGAAATCATGCAATTTTTCCATGAATTTGGTTGGTCCCTACACATCAGTAAGCAAGCAACATAAAAAGTCTGACGTGAATAAGGACTCAGTCAAAAAGATGGTACTCAAAAAACTTGTCATCAAATCTCTTAAAAATTTCAGTGAGCAATTCATAAAAACTTGTTAACAACTTAACATTATCTAAACTACAACAAGTATTTATACCACTGTTAGTATCTCCAGATGGTCGTGCAGTGTAGCGTATCCACATCAATGCAGGAGCTCCACACTTGATAACAGCTTCAGGATCAGCCATTTGTACATTCAAGTAGAAGTCACATGAACCAGCTAAAATAACACAATGCAGAAAATATATTCAGGGCATAATTAAAAAATAATCATAATAAAAAAGCAAGTACGTATTGTGTTCAGCCAAAGTGCAATGTCATCTTTTGCATTTGATGCATCTAACGATGGCATTAATAAATGTGGTCAGTGGTCACAGTGCTAATGATGAAGTAGTATACATACAATGTGACCAATCATAAATACAATATGTAACAACTAGGGCCCACATTTTTCCGCGGGATGTAGAATTTCAAGCCGAGCTATGGAATTTGCCCTTTTCTGCAGAATTTTAATATTGCCATGAAATTTCGCAGAATTTTACAGTTTAAGAAATGACCAATGATTAGTACGATCGTCGACTTTAAACTAACTATATCACAGAGAAAAATCAAACTAAACTGCCTAAAACCACGTCCCTACTAATGATCACCACCGTATACAGCACAGTCGTAAATTAACACAATACAGCTAATTGACAAATTGCACCTTAAAAAAGAAAAAAGATTGACAATTTCCTTTGTATGTTGCTAGCATAACTGAGCGCCATGCTAGCATCCAAAAACTGAAGTTTGTTTTAAAACAGAATAAAGCTTAGCTTACGCACAAATGGAAGGCAGCGGTAAGCCGCAGAATTTGAACAATTTTGCCACAGTGAGCCGCAGAATTTTGCAAACTGGACCGCGGAATTTGGCAAAAATTACCGCGGAAAACTGTGGGCCCTAGTAACAACTCTCCACCAGCTATATGCATCACTTCCATTTCACAGTGAAACAGCTGTACAATAACATGAAAGTAATATGCATCAATTACAACATAACCAGTATTACCTTTATTGTGGTACAGCCGAACCAATGAGGTCAACCATGTCTTGCTCTCTGGGTGAGCATTTGCAGTGAGGTTGTGCTTGTAGTAACCGGCACTCCGGTTCCTGTAGTTGTACACTTTACCAAAGTTGTCAAAGTCAGCTTCGTTAAAGCTCATATAGACGAAGTATCCAAGATGACAGCGTTCACTGCATGACCAGCCCATCTGCATGACAACAGCAGTAACAAGTAAACTCAAAAAACACCAACACACATACAGTACCACAATGGACATGTTACAACCGTCTCATATAAACAAAAATTTTTGATTTGGACTAACCTATTTTTCCACATCTGTGCAAAGTTGAAAGAAGAAAGTGAGCTGAGTTCTTTTTACATAAACCATTTCGAACACAAATTTTTTAAGACAATCACTCTGTGAATGTCATGAAATATGCAAGACATTGTCCACAACAGTAACAACAAAAAAATAACCACTAAAATCAAACACAAAACCTAACTAACAACATCACGACCACTGCATAATTAAAAAATATAAGCAGCAAGCAAGATGCTCCTTAAATGTTTTCACCTCGAGTAACTGTCACATAGTGACTGTGAAAAGGTTATCGAGTAATTATACAAAACAATGTTGACGTGGGTCAAAAGACGAGCTGGGGACACTACTTTTTCTATGAGATTGTGGCTTGGAATAAAATAGTATATGTAATCAGATCATTGGCACCCATGATGCCACATAAACCACCAATAGAACTTGGTATTCACCAAGCTGTATTAGGAATCAATGTCATCACCTAACTTAACTTTAATCTTGCAAAACTCTTCAAGTACTGTGCTGAATGCTGAAGTAGCACTTAATACTGGTTGGATGCTGTTCCTGTTAACTGACCAATATAATCAATGCAGCAAATAACAATTATTTACTAAATCACAAACTAAACAAAACTGCAACAGTTCCAGGTAAATCTGTCAACAATGTTAGCAGCGTACAGTGTCAGTGAAGAGTTTAACAACTGATCCATCATTGCCAAACTGCAGCTGCTTGATGTCACTGTTTTGACATGTGAACACTTGCAGCTTGTCAGAAACTTCCACAAAACCTGCACAAACAAGCACATAGCTTGAGCTTCAAAATAAGTAATAAAGCAAGTTTTATTTGTTCAATCGCAATAATTAACCCATCAGACTGCACGCCACATGTAAATAGATGAACAGCTCAAGAAGAATTTGAGCTTTTTGCTCTTCCAGACATTACCAAAAAAAACTCGCAAAAATGACACCAGCAACCAAATCCAGTGCCGTGATCAGTTGATCACTTGCTGAAACATATGACAAGTAACTAAAAGTTACAAAAATAAAGAACTAAATATAGACTATTTGCTATTTGACCAGAAAGCATCACATCCATTTCTACAACTTTTGCACACCTCAAATGGACTGCACAAGTGTGAGGTGTGGTGGGAAACCAAGGCCTAACAGCTAAATTATACCAAAAAAATTGAGTTACAGGTTGAATGGTATCTCTATCTCTCTCATTCCAAGTCAGAAGTGGGGGGGCAAATCACCACACAAATCCATTCCAGGAAGCACCAAAGGCTTCGTGTGTCTGAGTTAAACTGATCTTCCAGCCAAGTGACTCTCCTAGCCTGGTCGTGGGTTGGGCAGCAAAAACACTAAACGCTCCACTTTTCCGTGGTCCAAGCAATGAACTTCTTGGTTTAGCATAACTATACAGTCACTATAAGCATAAAGTCACTCACCCTCAAGATCAGGCCACTGAGGAGATATTCTTTTAAGTTCAGCATTTACATCTGCAACTACTGGATGATTCTGAAGTGCATCAATAGCAGCATACGTATAGCGCCTTTGATCCCGCCATGACTCTGCCATCAGCGTGAAATTGCTGTTCACTAAAACAGAATAAAACATTCAACCGTAAACATACAAGTAAGTGAGTAAAAGAACTTGAAAGGCACAAAATTAACAGTTAGGCAAAATGGGCTGCAAGTTCAATAACCAAACGAAAATGTCTTCAGCACTAACAGCTGCTTAAACCATTCAAATTCAATGCCACCTCTCAAATAAACCGGATGACCGTTCGACAGTTTCGGGCATGCAGCCTAAAAACAGATATAGTTCCATCTAACGATTCAGGATCAGCGTTAGGGTTGCGCAGTGCAATGGCCAAGTATGCATAGCTAGGTGGATGGACGCATATTATGTCAGCACTGGGCTGACATCTGCACTTCTTTACACACATTAACTAACTACAGTTTCTGTTATCCAGTAAAGTTATCATACAAAATATAACTGCACAATTTTAAAATTAAAATTAGTAGAAAAACCGTGACCCCATCATTACCATGCATGCATAACTCCACATGCTTGCAACAGCATTTTAAGTGAAAAGAAAGGCAGAGGGAAGGAGGAAAGAAAATAGGAATTTGTCGCAGGCATTTTATTTTCCAACTTCAACAGGTCTTACAGCCAAACATGTCGTAAAGGATCGCCAGTTTGAATCTCAACATTGCATTATTTTCACAGTTTACTGCTAACCATGACATATTCCGAGGCAGTCATACCATCTCTGAGTTTGTGGAACTGTTCATTTGACCAGTGTAGGTAATCCGGCTCATTCGCTAGACCCCATGTATGCTCCGGCAGTTTCATAAGAAACCGACTGGAATTCCACACTTTTGGATCATTCATCACACACTTCCCTGCACAACAGCTACCAGAATTACATTGCTAGTATTCATATCAGCAGTCAAAAGCACTAAATTGAAATGTTTTATCAACTTGACATGATAAAAACTAAAAAAAACATCAGCAGGACACACAAACGCACAGACAAAAATGTAACAAAACTACATAATCAGTTAGCGGCATGACGGTTTGGCATCAGACTTATGAAAAAGAGCTGTGTTCAACTCCCGCTCAGGTTCCCATGAAATGATTACTATTAGGATGGGTGACTGTGTAATAACCTCCAGATCACCTTGTGCCTGGCTTGGGTTAAGGTTGAGCACATTCACCTGTGCTGGGTGGCAGGTGACACTCTGGAACTCTGTGGTGGGTGGGTCACCAGTCTTACCACAAACAGCTAGATACCGCTTCTTTACTTTTGCTCAAAGAAAACACAACTGTTTTCGTACCAGCAGCAAGGCAATGTCGCACCACTCTTGAAACAGCTCTGTACTCGGCACACTTCCGTGGATCTGACGCGACTCCTTGGATCCAAGTGTCACCAATCTCAGATGTCACAACCGGCAGCTTGGCACTCACTGATTGTGCCACGTCAAAGAAGTCATCCAGACGTGATGCTTTCAGCTGTGCATTCGGAAACTCAGCACGCAATATCTCATAGTAGCCAAGCACCTCCTGACAAACAGAACAGAGCACAGATAAATACCCTGTGCAACACGCAGAACACATGGTGTACTGTACAAAGTAAAATATTGCGAAATATAAAACCTACAGTAGAGCATAGATCCCTATTCCCTAGTCAAAATATGGGTATGACAGAAAAAGGGAAGTTGAAGAAAGAAAGTAAATTAAGAAAAAAGAAAAAAAGAAAGGCAGAGGGAAGGAGGAAGAAAAATGGGAATTTGTCGCAGGCATTTTATTTTCCAACTTCGGCAGGTCTGCCAAAATCAGTAAAATAGTGAGATAAATCCAATGTACCGTAATATCCACAGGTGGTCCGAGATTGTCTGAACGAAAAGCAAAGCACAAAGCATGTGGGAAGTCATCAAGCACTACGCAGTCATGACGCGAAAGACCTCCGGGCTGAGCAGGTGAACTTCCTGGAGTGTCCGGATAACCACCTCGAGACACAACACAAGATCAGCATCACAAAACAATTACACTAATGCCTCTTCAACACAAAACTTGTTTTAAATACAAACTCAGGCAACAATTGCACCACAATGACAGCAGCAACAAATACAGCACATCAAAGCAATGCACAGCTAGCCCAAAAATTCTAAATGACGGTGGCAAAAACAAAATCCCACTGACTAGTGTAAGTGTAGCACAATTTCACCACGACATCTGACACGAAAGACCTCAGGCGGGGCAAGTAAACTTAGTGACTTAGCAAAAGCTGTTCTTAAGCGAAAAATGTATTCTATCCCAATGGCTTTAATCTATCTTGAAGCAAGCAAATGCATGGACAAACTGACAAACTAGAAAGCAGTCTGCACATCTCCGCCAAGGCTATTTTGTTTGCTAGATAACAGCACCATCTTCGATTTATCAGCGGTTTGCCTTATGCCCCATTGAAAACAATGGTAACAAAAATTTTAAAGTGATCTTCCTTCTGGATCAACCCCAAAATTGAATCACTGGTAGTTTTTGCCATTCCCAACATGCCCTCAAAATTTCAGAAAGATCCTTCCAGAACTTTCTGAGTTATTTTGCTGACACACAGACAGACTGACAAACAAAGTCTGGCAAAAACATAACCTCCTTGGTGGAGATAAAAATGCTACAACACTTTATTACAGCAACATAAAAAACTGTGTAATGCAACAGAAAATATAAATTGACTAAGTAGCTTATAACCGGAATATCAGGTGACCATGATGCTGCATTGCCATAATAACAGATAATATGTTTTTACGATCATTAGTACAATTAACCATTATTAGTTTATTATAATTATTATTACAACCTGGATGCCAGGTAGCCATAACGCTGTCGTTGCCATACTGCCAGAAAAACAGGCACGGAACAGTGGGTGGAGGTGTCATGTTATTAACACCCACAGATACGCCTTTAATGCCTTTCTTTACCAGACTTGGAATCGCTGCCTGCGTTATACCTATGCATGTCCATCTAAACAGTTAGTGTGAAATATAACAAATTGTGTTCATATAAAAGAAAATCCACTAATCTGTGAAACAACAAGTTAACAGCAAAAATGATTTAATAACAACTGCAAGTCGCGAAGATCAGCGCAACCTGCTACCACCATCTCCGTCAACTTCGACACGTCCAGCATACACTCAGAACGAAGTATGTGATGTCCGGAGTCGACTACTGCAGTGTCGTTTTCGCCGGGGCTCCAAAGGCTATCACTGACAAGTTGCAGCGAGTGCTGAATACGGCAGCTCGCGTACCCGGAAGTTCAAGCGCAGTCTGAAGCAGCTGATACATTCTGAGCTCCACTGGCTTGATGCACCTGAGCGCATCAAGTATAAGCTCAGTATGTTTATGCATCGCTGTCTGGATGGAACTGCTCCATACTGCGGCACACTGCACCCCAGTCTCTGCAACTGCCTCAAGACATCATCTTCGTTTTGCTGCCAGTCATCGGTTTGTTGTGCCGTCATACTGCTCGAGTTCATACGAACGTCAAGCTTTCTCTGTAGCTGGCCCGATGACATGAAACTCACTGCTGAGACATCTAAATGATCCAATTCACACCATATCTGTTTTTGGACGATTACTTTAGATATTTTTCTTTTCAGAGTACTAATGTATGCAGCGCATTAGAGGCTTTTTTGGCATTGATGCTCTATATAAATATATGTTTTAATTACTTACTTACTAACATGAAGTGGATTCCTTAATCCGGATCCAAATTCAGAAACCATGGATCTCCGGATCCTGAACCAAATTGCCATCAGAATCTGACTAGTTGGTTCTTATGTTTCTAAACCCCCATAAAATTTCTACACAATCCATTCATAACTTTGTGAATAATACAAACACTAAAACAACAAAGGAACAAACTGCAACATGTACTAATTTACTTCCTATTTCAGTGGACAGAAACATTACACCTTAAACCAGTGGTCAATTGTATCACTTACAGCCTAAGAAAAAAACAATGAAACCATCATACATCTGTGACACCTTTTTGCACAATTACAAGCCAGGTAATGACATTCAAAACACCGGCTACCTCTGCTGCCAATAACTGCAAAATTCAAAATGGCCACCAATAAGTATAAAATATAAAAATGGACAATATCTCAACCTCCACCAATCATATATTCGAGTGTAATGCCACTTTTCCCTTGCTATCTAGTGCTAAGAATCTATTTTGGCCAAGTTTCCAAAAGGTGCCACAAAGTGCATGATGCTTGTGGTTTTTTTGACATGTCACTTCCATTCTGTTATCAATTAGAATGAAAACAACAGAGATGTCAATCAAACCGGGCACATCCCGTTGACTGAGGACGTGGAACTTGCGCGTGATGTCAAATCTCTGATCAAGCTGGAGACTGAGATCAAGTCCAGCTTCAAACAGCCATTGGTCATGTGCCATCTCCACCTGCAGATTCATTGGACCAGCATGCCAGGTGATGTAGCCACTCCTCACTGCAGCAACGAACTGTGACTTCTCCTCAGCAGTTGGACACTGCAACATCAGCAAAAACAGTAATGCATCAAAGTACAAATCATACGTAGAAATTCATCAATTTCTGAAATAATGCGCAAAAATGCAGCCATACAAAGGGATGAAAGTATAGGCACAAATGACATGTTTTGTTTAATATTAAAAACCATCAAAATAATTTTGCTCAAACGTAGAATGGTTCCTCATTTCTATTTGCCAGAAGACAGCAGCAATTTCCAACAGCATACTTTGTAGAAATATAATGCATCATGTTACTCTACTCAATTCACATTTATGACAATGCCATTTTTACAGAAAAATATATTTCATAAACAACTAGTTAAGCTGAGATAGAGAACAACAAAACAACAACAGCACAAAAGCAATTACGGCGCTAATAACACGTAATTCAACACATAACACAATATGTAACTACTCCAGCAGATAAGCTGACCTGCAATTGAATGTCATCAGCCAATACCAGGTTCGGTGGACAGTCCAAGTACAAGCTGACAAGCCAAGCATGAGTAGTGTAGATAAATGTCTCCACGTAGCTGCCATTCCGTAAGCCAGTCGCAATTTCAATAGCTCTCGGAAAGTACTCAGTAAAATATTTATTAATGACACAAATCGTGTAGTTCACATAACCAACATCTGCATCAAATGAAAGTCTATGAAATCTACCATGGGAAAAAGCATTAAGCGAGATACTATATCTACTACAGATTTATTACACATATAACATACCGTAAGCTCAGACCAATTTTCCAGTCCTGAACTGTTTGCACCACAGCTATCACAAGAAGGGATGGCCAGGTTGAGTTGACCTGGATAACTAGCTACCGTTACATACAAAGATGGTTTACACATCTGCTGACGGTCATCCATCCAATTACTAACTGGGCCTGGCAAAAAATAACGTATTAACGCGGGATAAGTGCAGTATTTATGCATTAATCAATAACCACTACACCAAGCCACTGCAATGTAGTTATTGCAATGAGCACCAGAAATTATCTAACATTAAAAACTAGAGCTATGGAAATACATGGATTGCACCACTGTCACTGTTTCCAAATTTCTTTTATGTTATGAGAGACAACAACTACCTGTAGTTGAACTATGCAGTTTTTGTGGTCTTTTGTGACTGAGTACAAGAAAAGCCCAGCTAATGCAAAGGGGAATGTGCAACAGCGGTGCATGTTTGAAAGCCCAGTAAAAATCTAAATTAAAAAAATAAAATAGAAAATGAAATATAAATTTTTTACTGGCACACCCTGCGGACAAGTTTCAATAACGTGATTATTATATATCCCACCACACGGTAATTTTACAGTCGCCAGAGGGTGCCAGATGACGGGCGGCTAATTATCTATAGTGTTTTTACGTGCAAAAGCAGCTACTGCACACAGGTGGATCAGTCAAAAACGGTGCAAGCTAGGATCAAGCTAGGGTCACCCCGAACGAGGGCGCTAAATGAAAGGGGTGGGTGAAATTTGCGATCTTTGGCCAATAAGTAGCTGTATCTCAGTAACAGTGCAAAATAGAACCTAGGTTACTATTAATCACTAATATGAAGTCGTACACTGGCTCACGATTGGCGCCGAATTCAATGACCTTGAATGACCTTGAACGCCAAAATAGGAGGTTTTATGGATTTTTTGGCGATTTCGGGCTGCAAGACACATTTCAAGAGCGAATTGCACCGAAACCAATTGAGACAGACATGGACAAACTGCATACGAAATTTTCAGCATTGAACATAGATTTTGCCGGTCCAAGTCTCGATTTTTTAGGTTCAAAGAAACTTGCGCACGAGGGCATCAAAGTGCGGTACCCCCGTAAAAGTCGTTACTTTACCATTGTTGTCCAGTAACTGCTATAGGCTTTTGCGCGTCACGTGAGCATTAGCTCAAATTTCTTGTACTTGTACTCACCAGAGGGCGTGGCCTGTCTCGCTCAGCCAACGCCGTATCGGATGAAAATCACAAATTTTCCGTACCCCTATGTCATTTAGCGCCCTCTTTCGGGGTGACCCCTTTTGACTTTATGGAAAATCTTTACTGATCCTGAAACTAGTCTTCCACGCAGCCGACGGTGAAGATTTGGTGATTCTAACTTGCACCATTTTTGACTGATCCACCCGTGTGACGGACAGACGGACGGACAGACAGAATTACGATGGCTAAGACGTGCTACAGCAGTAGCTGCTGTTGCATGTAAATTTTGTAAAAACTGATCAAAATTAATCGACTATTTGAAGTTACTTTTCAGAGGTTGACTACAAATTTTCAATCATTACCAAACATGAAAAACAACCCAATGTCATCACTTCATACCAAGGTGATTCATGAAGACAATGTGCACCATTTCAACGAAATCATTCTGGTCTTGTTGTTTGAACTGATGATGCCATTTTTGTTTGTGGATGCCATTATTATGCCACTTCATAGTGTCAGTAGCAACTTGTCTCTCAGAATTATCAGCATTGTTCTGTTGCACAAACTTGAGTTGCTGGCCAAGCGTGGCACACAGGAAGCACACAAGTCCAATGTAAACTTGCTGCAGCTAATAAAAACAAATTACACACATATATAACATAATGTAAAATATGCAAAATAAAGTCATAAAATATATTTTCTATTTCAAAATTCACTACAATGAGTGGCACAATAACTCCTGTTGTGCTGTCAATATAGTAAACCGCAGTAAACTGCTACCGAATGCAGTTTTTGGCAGACCTGTATTCATGCGGAATACTCTACTGGCACTAAAAATGTAGCCATGCCAAGAAAAGAATTATGAAACTTTCGTTCCCACGTACTTTCGCTCCCGGGAACAAAAGTTCCATAAATCACAGCCAATGTAACGTGGTTTCACTACCAAACACGAATTATGATTATTCAATTGACAAACTAATGGTATTAAGGCATTATAGCTTGTTCGTATCTTTGTACAGCTTCATTGTAGTAAAAGATGTCAGGATCTAAGCAAATTACATTATTTTTACTCCGAGCAAGCTACGTTCCTAACGTAGCAAAGAGGAGTACATAAGATCAGTGTAATATTGAGGACTGACCGACCGACCGACCGACCGACGACCAGGCCTTCCTGGAAGAATTTCAAATGGCCATATCTCCATAACGGCGCTAGATAGATGCATGGTCACTATCGACTATCGATAGGAAATCGACCCCCGTGAGTCGAATGGTCACGTGACCGAAGACGTCAGGGGAGCGAAAGTTCAGTATAAAACTTTCGCTCCTGGGGACGAAAGTACGTGGGAACTAAAGTTCCAGTTAGAAGTTCCCCAGTTAGTTAGTTCCCCAAGAAACGAAACTACAAGTAAAAAGTAGCGTATACAAAAACACAGACATAAACGACATGTTTCGTAAACAATACACACCTCCATAGCGACAAATTGCCATAAATATTTAATTCGTGGCAAACGATCGGCAGAGAAGTTTAACGAGCACATGCAACCACACTAACAAGCCGCAATATGTCTAATCGTGATTTTTGACTTTTTGGGTTACCGGCCATACCGGCTGGCATGACTTACGATTACAAGTATAGGTACTTGTCATGAAACTGGAGAAACTGGATAGCATGATGGTATGCCAATTTTATTTTATTTTAGTATGTAATGAACACTCGCGACAAACCCGCGAGAACAATAATATAGAAAAACAGTGAAAGAAAAACTACAAACATTATTAAGGGAGACAAAAGAAATACAGGAAATGCATGATAAACAGACTACAACTAAAGAAACTAATAACAGTTGTTAAATAAAATTCTATTGATAAATGTCCATTTGTGCGGGTCCTGACTCGTGAGTCCTGAGCGTGGTCCTGAGTCCTGAATCCTGAGTCCTAACTTCAAAGTTTAAACTATGGTAAAAAAAACTTTCAAAGCGTTTTTACTTTTAATTTTTATGTATGTAATATAATTACATTATTTACCATAATTCACAATTTCACATACCCGGTACCGTATGGCATATTATGCCGTTTCGTTAGAAGTACTTGCGGTTGACTTGTTTTGTATTTCCGTGTCGTCGTCTTTTTTGCGGTCTTGCTGAAAATCTGTCTGTGTGTATACGCGGGATTTATTGCGATTTTGTTCTAATAATTTTTGTGTTAAGTTGGTTGTGTATGTCGAATCTGTTTATTGACGTTGACGTGTAGCAAGTGCTGAAGAATCCGACGTACCAGTGATTTGTACTACCTAATCGCAGACTTACATCAGACTTCGTGCCAAGATACCTACATTCGGACCACACACAAAGTTAATATGGCTTAATGTTGGTGTTTTTAAGTCCGCAGTCAACTGTTAGGCAGATCTGGGTAAAAGGTTATCAACCTGTCCTCAAACTTTAGTGATTCAAAAAGCGTTTTTGCAAAGATTTACGTCTTATGAGTTATTATCTGTAATAGAATTGTTCAGTTTTTTGTTATTTTTTGAGGGAGATTTTTTTTACAGTAAAACAGCAAGAATTGGCGTAGATATGGCATTATGTCTTTCGATAGCCAATGCGACGTCGTGTATAATTTTAGCGAAATTTTGTTCGATGTAACGTACTAAACGGGGCAATGGTAAGGTAATGGTAAAATGCGAGGCTCGAGGTGGGTATAGTGCGAGGGAGCATACGAGGAATTCATGCGAGGATCAGGGTAATTAGCAAGGTGGCGTGCGAGGCCGCACGGTATTGTGTGCTGTTGGGGAGGGAGGGTGATAACAGTCAGCGTCAAGGCACCATTCATCGTGTAACATTGACCTAGACAGCAAAAAGTAAAATAGTTGTATTGTGTGTTTTGGGACAGGATGGAAAGGCCGAAGAGAAATGCATTGAAAAAATGGGATGATGATTTTGTATCAACTCCTCGTTCACATATATCATCCCCTGCTGGGTTTGTCCTTTAAAATTATACTGCATTATTAGCAAGTTTATTATTGTTATTAAATGTGTGCACATTCTCAGTTATTCTGGGTATAGGTTAATATTGACCTTTTGATATAGTGTCACTAAAATAGAGGCTTATGGAGTTTATCGTCATATTTTATGTTGTCATCGGGTTGACACATTTGATAGTGGGTTTTCAGCTGTGGCTGGACATGTGGAATGATTGATACAGTATTGGTATAGAAGTTGAAAAGTTTTGAGATTTGCTATTTATTTAACAATTATTAGTTTGCTAACTTGCTAGGTTTTGAGTTCAAATGATTGCCACAACAGTTAACTTCAATGATAAGCAACACATGAAACACAAAGCATCAGTCCTAACCTAAAATTGTATGAACTGACCATTATGATTGTGCATGTCTGACATTAATGGTAGTTTTAATAATCTTCCCTGTTATCCTCTGGACAGTCATTAACTTCATGTCAATATCACAATGCTTATTGTGAACAGGTGCACTATCATGCCACTATGCAACTTCTGTGTTGAAAATAACACTTTTGAGAGTTGGAACAGTTAGCAAGTAGCTGAATAATTACTCAGTTTGTGCAGTTGTTTTATTTAAAAGTAAGCAGTCTGAATGGTCCATGTTGTAACAGTGTAACTGATGAGAACCAAGAAGACAAGAGAACCTCGCTGGATAATTCTGATGTTCATTCATCGGGACCAAAGCCGAAATATTCAAAGCTGAGCCGTTTATCTGCACCTCTACCCGGTAGCCCCAAGACACCAGTGACTGCCAAGGGGTCGGCAAAGAAAGTCGGTGGAGAAGTAAAAACACCAAAAAGCCAAGATAATGTGGATGAAAGCAGTGGCAAGAAAGCTGGGAGAGAAATAACGAAGCAGTGTGACAAGCAGGCTTGTGTGCGAGCTGGCTCTGGCTTAAAACCACGATGTTTTGCTGGTGCCACTCAAAGGTGAGTTTTTCTGCATACTTCAGAAACTTCAGCTAATGGCATGCTGTCATCGGCATGTTAAATTTTAGTAGCACTCGTTGCTGAATAACAACAGGTTATGATTGATGATGATCACAATGATTATGCCTTCACCGCCAACAGACTGGCTGGAGGCATTATGTTTCCAGAGTGTTCATGCATCTGTGCGTGCACCCTGAACAAACCTTGTTAGCATGATATCTTGGGTATTTGTTGACAGAATTTAACTAAACTTTCATCACTGATGGACTTTGGGGCAAGGATGAACGCATCAAATTTTAGGGTCAAAAACCCAAGGGTCAAGGTCACGGAGGGGGTCAAATATGCCTTAAAATGCACTTTATGTCCTTGTTAACACAATATTTTGAGTGTCACATGTTGGCGGAGGCATTCAGTCATTTTAGTTTAATAAATGCTTTAAAAATAGTGTGAACGTTTGGCTTGACAGTAGTAATTGGCATGCCATTTTTCAGTTAGTGTTTCAGAAGGTCAGAGATCAAATGTGTTGAATGTTAAAAATCTTAAGAAAATGGCATATTTTGCGTAGAGGTATGGCGTAAGTACTGCCTAACCTATTTACTTAATTTATCCTGATGCCACATACGTGTATTGTAAAATGTGAAAGTGGATTTTCTATTGAAGTTGAAAGTAACAGTGCTGTGTGATGTGCACACTGCACATGCACGGCTATGTGGTGGGGGTGAGTGACTGAGTGAATGAGTGAGTAGGGTTTAACGTCCCACCCGACACAGTATCTAGGTCATTTTGGGGAAGACCTTTCCAGGTAATGCACACATATAAACACATGATTTAATAAGATGGAAAGTTTAACCATTACAGAAAAACAACTCAGATAAAGAACACAAAACACAAAGTATCAATCCTACCCTAAAATTGTAAGAACTGACCATTATGATTGTGCATATGTGACAGTAATGGTAGTTTTAATAATCTTCCCTGTTATTCTCTAGACAGTCATTAACTTCAGAATGCTGTCTATTGGAGGACAGGGGCATAGCTGGACACACAGTCGCATCTCACATTGGCAGTGTTACATCCATCTTCACTTGTGGTAACTCTAGTAATAACGGTGAGTTGAGTGGTTGTTAACACATATCTGTGTTGTCATTGGCTGCATTGCAGATGTGCTGGTAGCGGTCGGACTTCGCGCTGGTATCATGTATCATATGGTGAGCATTACTGCAATGACTGCTTCGATAACTTCTATCGATGGTAAGTAGTTTGTTCTCAGTTATTGCATGATTTCTACAGGCAGTGTTTCCATCTTCTCGGAATGATATTCCAAACTATCTTCAAAGCAGAACACTGTTTACTTTTAGATGCCAGCTAAAACATTTTCTTATTTTACTAGCACATTGAGCAAGGTTATTAAGAGTTAATCTGCCATATGAATTACTTTTTTGCTTTCTGTGGAGTGCAGTACATAATTTATTAAATTTTTAGTGTTGATGAGTTTTCTGGTAACGTACATGTCTGTCACTCATTTTTCTTTTGCACTAACTCAAATTAAATGCTGTTTGCAATAAAACGATTTTTTTAGTTAACTTTACAAAAATTAGTGTGTTGGTAATTTAATAATAGTGGCAGTTATTTAGCTATTTACTTTTTTCGGAAATAGCGACTGTCGTTTCTCAGATGCTTGTAATTGTATCTAGTGTATAATGCTTTTTAGTGACATAGTTTACGAAAAATTACGGATTAAAGTTTATTAATGTTTAGAGATATTTAGCGCTTGATCGACAATTGTGTCATTTATCTTTAATTTTTTTGGTTCTAGCTGCAAATGTTTCTAGTTGTGAAACTGGTGGACATTTATGTTGACAGCACAAAGGAGGGCTACAAGGCATATATCAAGTGGAAGCACGTGTGGTCTTCTAATGCAAAGGTTGAAGCTAATGTCAAACTGTTTCTTGTTGATCAGTATCTCCCATTCTGGGTACAATGCACAAGCTGTGGTCGTTGGCGCCAGTTGCCACGTGACACGAGCTTCAGTCCAGAGCTGATCAGAAGCTATAAATGTGATGCCAGCGTAGAGGTAATTATGCTGTTGTGGTGAGTAATACATTTTGCTGCATGGTTTTATACTGACAATATATATATATATATGTTAGTTTCGATCAATGCTGACTGCTTTATGTTTAAATTAATGTTTGGACGGCTGACTGTCTGCCAGCAGATAAACCATCTTAGCATGTAACCATCCACGCTGGTCAACTCAGCCATCAACTTTTTGTGGGATGGTAAAGTGAGCATTTTTTGGAGCTGAATAGTTGTAATGGTGATTATGAATTTAAACACTAGTCGACATATTTAGGTATGTCTGTGGCTCAATCTCATGGTCATGGGCTTGGCCCAAAGTTGGCTCTGTTGTTCTACATTCGTCAGATAAAGCAGGTGAACTCTGACAGTGGCAGTGCTGCGTTGACAGCACCATAAATGTTGTTGCAGCTGTTAGGATTGCTTTTGCTATAGTTTGTTAGCTTAGTAGCTAGGGACTATATTGATAAGCCGATATCATATCGATCGCCACGCCACGCGTCCCTATGATATGGTGCAAACTTCACCAGCACGCGCCACCTGACTTAGATTTTAATGGACTGCAATAGCACGCAGATGCAGGCATTTGTGAGTAGGTAACGTTCAGATGCCCACCTCACGGTTGCATCAAATTGCATGACGACTGAGTGAGGGGGAAAGGATGGGAAGGGTGAGGTCATTTTAATCACCCAAGTCAGCAAAGGAAAATTATCAGTAGCAGAGCCCAGTGTGTCTTTGCTGCTGCTGTTGGCCCTACTACAGCTGATGCATTGCACGGTCGTCAGTATTAGAGGCCATGGCTCCTGCCTGCTACCTTCTCACCACGGTCTCGGTCGTTGTCGTGCGTGCACAAGAGGACAACATGCAGTATTCAGAAGCTCATTCCATTTCTTCCCTCATTCTCCCTGGCTCCCACTTGCCTTACCATTCAGGTCTCTGCTCTAATGATATCATGATGTCGTGATATGAATTGCTATCATAATCCATATGGATTTTTTGCCACGATATAATCCCTATTAGTAGCACACAAAATAAACTGATTGTTATGACATTGTGTGGATATGGGTGTCATTGCTCTGTTCAGTTGTGTCTTCTGTACATTTTTATGATCGCGTAATTGCTTTATGCCAATTTTGTGTTAAATTTGTACTTTTAGAAGGATGGACAACAAGGTTGTGATGTTCCTGAGGATGCAGTAAGTGGCTTGTTGTGTTATTTTGTTAAAAGTCATCATAGCATGACGTTGTTTAGTTTTTTAAATAATTTTTGCATGATATACATGCATGTCAGGTGATACAACCTAGAGTGTGTGCAGATAATGTTCAGATACTTTTACTTTCAACACCTTTTCAGAGCCAAGATTTTGAGACCTCTCCACTTATCATAGATCTGGTTGCAGTAGAGTTTGGCTGTAATACTGTAATGTGCTGACTGTTGTTGCCAGGGTTGAAACGACCTTGGTTTTTTTACGCGCGAAAGCAGCTACTGCTTTCAGCGTGTCTTAGCCATCGCAATTCTGTCCGTCCGTCTATCTGTCTGTCCATCTGTCACACAGGTGGATTAGGCAAAAATGGTACAAGCTAGAATTACCAAATATTCACCATCAGCTGCCCGGAAGACTCTAGTTTCAGGAACTGTAAAGCTTTTCCATAAATTCAAAGGGGGCCACTGCGAATGAGGGCGCTAAATGAGAGTGGGGTGGGCAAAATTTGCATTTTTGGCCAATAAGTCGCTGTATCGCAGTAATGGTGCGAGATAGGGCCTAGTTTACTATTAATCACTAATAGGAAGGCATACACTAGCTCTCAATTGGCGCCGAATTCAATGACCTTGAATGCCAAAATAGGGGGATTTTATGGATTTTTTGATGATTTCGGACTGCGGCACAAGTCTGTATCATTCACAAAGTGGCGCCACTGAACTGTTGTTACCGGTATGCGATCCAGATACTGTATTTCATCATCGTCATCATCGACAACCGTGGGCTCAATGCCCGTTGGTGTCTGACGCCATTCTTACTATCGCTGCCCACCGCTGCCTATCTAGGGCAGCGTGGCTTAACTCCTGCAGGG
>Ga0056128_1004351_pt1 | contig 17701 bp, 9 predicted proteins | sample WorMetLIZISLAND2_FD_71113 | JGI IMG/M metagenome (GOLD analysis project Ga0056128, IMG submission 71113) | Marine gutless worms symbiont microbial communities from Max Planck institute for Marine Microbiology, Germany - Olavius geniculatus... ... | reverse complement strand
CTTTTGTATTCTTTTAAGAGCTTTTTCGTTTTTTGGCTTGTATTAGAGACCCGGTGTCTAATTGAGACCCGTTTAATCTTATACTAATAGTAACTGGCGTCGAGGTCGTTATTGGAAATTATCTGCCCGAAGTTCATAAAATATTTCCCGATTTTAGGAACTGAGAGGAAAAAACGTCCAATAATGGTCGATGACGCTATAGTTGCCATTTGTCTTGTTATACCTATCTGACACCGTTACGGAGATATAGAGCCTCAAAGATAATGGAGTCACGACCTTGACCTTTTGGGGTCACGTGACGTCATGGGTCACGTGACCATTCGACTCGCGGGGATCGACGTTCTATGGGTGGTCCATAGTGACCATGCGTCTATCTAGCTCCGTTATGGAGATATGGCTGTTTGAAGTTCTTCTAGGAAGGCTCTTCCAGGAACAGAGGTCGGTCGTTGGTCGGCGGTCGTCGGTCGGTCTTCAATATTACACAAATCTTATATACTCCTCTTCGCTACGTTAGGAACGTAGCGCTCGAGGAGTAAAAAATCAGGTCTTTGATCTGGTTATTAGGCTGGTGCTGGCAAATAATCTCCGACTATTTTGCTTGTGCTAAACTCTGTTTCTCATGCATCAATTAAGGCCGACTAGTTGTGCTGCACCGCTGGCATATTGTAGAGGAGAAACACAATTACTTGTGCTGATGATGTTACCTCGTCTGCAGGTACCGTGTCATCACTGACGTCGCACTGCGGAAAAGATGCTGGCGCCAGCACGTCACATAAGCAGGGCGTCCAGAGCTTAATTACGACTAGTCTCCCGGCCAACTGCGTCACTGCGTGAACGAACTAAACTGAAGCGAACTGAGCTAGACGACCTGGCCTGACTGGTGGGGTGGCAAGAGACTGCGCTGCAGTCCTGGTAGGATCAGCGACGCGTTATCGTCATCGTGCGCTAGTTCTGTAGTCACTCACTAGTATCACGTGAGCTCAGAGTGTGGCGTCACGATGTAATCAGCGCACCTGGACTGGCGTCTGTCGGCAACTTGTCGAAGCAACGTACAACGCAAGACACCGGAACAAAATTAGCAGCATTCTTGTGAGTTTTATAGCTTCATCTTTTCATCCGTACGTTGCGCCAGCTGTTGTATGTCGCCAACTGGGATATTTAGTGTGACGAGAAAATCAAGCAGATCAGACAACTCCTACAGCCTCCAGGACAAGTCACAGATCTTACACAAGGTGGGCCAAAAAATAACCCAACTTGTTTTTGTCAGAACTTCGTCAAATCTCCACCAAATTTAATAACTATGCTAAGCAGAACCACCATTAACTAACTGTGAATTAGTAACGCTGATCCCTGAGTTGGCGTTGACCTGTCCAATAATTAAAGATGCACCGTTGTTTTAAGTTTACAGTTTGTTCCAGACAGTGGGAACAGTAACGAGGAACAAACGAGACGAGAATGCTGTAGGCCTAGAGCTTATAGCTGTTGGGTCTGATATAGTAGATCGGCTGCAGGTAAGCGTAAAGTTCGTGTACGCTGAAAATGTCAACGTCGTCAGACGTCCATTCACTCGAGGTGTGGCAGAGAACTTCAAGATCGACAGAGATGAAAGGAAAGGCATAGGGAGCATCTGCTGAAGTCTAGATCCGTCACTCACTCGCGATTACCGCCGCTTTAGCATATTAGCACATTTTCCGGTTAACGCGGCGATATTTGACGAAAGCACAGTTCGTCAAATTTGCACCAAATTAGTTAATTTTTGGCACACAGATAGCCAAGCCGATCAAATTATGTAAGGTACACTCATTGCCGACTTCACCTAATTTATGTCAACGCACTACCGTGTAAAACGCAGATGCTACAAAGTGTTGCATTACGTGGTGATTATCAGTATCAGATTGCTCACCTTTTCATTATCAGTTCGACAGAGGGTGCCGCGTGATCTAATAATTTTGTGCTATTAAATTAATATTTTACGCTGAAAATAGTAGACAACGAAATAGCTGACTTATGAGCTCAAAACACATTTAATCCACGAGTGAGTGCTGTGATATTGATCAGTTGATCGTTAATGTCGCTATCAGCCGTGGCATCACGTTTAAGCCATTGTGTACATTTTGGGCATGAATTCTAAAAATTTGCAAGCATATTGTTACACAAACCTATAATTTTGCTAAATAAATCACATTTCAGTTTATCGTGTGCTTAATCAAGTTGTTAGAACTTTAACGGCGACAACAACTAAGCATTATGCGACAATTTGGAGCATCTGCGTTGACATAAATTAGGTGAGGCGGACAATGAGTGTACCTTACCTACATAATTTTGTTGTTTTGGCTATCTATATACCACAAATTATGAAATTTGGCGGAGATTTGACGAAGTTCTGACAAAAGCAAGTTGGGTCATTTTTGGCCGACCCTGTAGATTTAATGAAATTAGGACTGTACCGAATATTCTATTCGGTCCAAATAGTAGGCCAAATAGAGTATTCGTATTCGGCCGAATAGTATTACCGAAAACAGGCCGAATACGAATAATAAGCACTGTACCATCGCTGCTCGTTGTTCCTGCGTCGGTCGGTTGATGAGGTGTTGGCATTCTAGCGCTGTCAGCGTCGCCGCGCTCAGTTTTACGACCTCGCTCGTTAGACTCTGAATTAACTCTGCAGCAGTATCGTTCATTCAAGTACATCTGAGGGTATGGGTATAAAGCGTAAAACGTAAAATGTAAAAAAAACGTATTGAAAAGCACATCTTTATAGGCTCGTAGCTAACGATTTGTGTATGCTAAGGCGTATAATAAATGTTTCAGTTGTCAAGGCTGTTCACTGTCTATCAAAGAACTCACCAGAGTATGGAAAGAAAGTGGTTTATTTTACTATTTCACTTAATTTTACGTAAAGCATTTTATACCCTACTTCCCTGCCTGCTGTAGATACATACTACGTAGTAGAAAATTAGCTGTCACACAAACGCTTGTTTAGGCCTACTTCTTCACTTGTGCAAAGAAGAGTAGGCCTATAGGCTAGTACAACAATTAGAGCGCGGAAGTGTCATGACGTCATCTAATACGCCATCGTCCTTTCCATCGTCTTTACTCTTCATCGTCGTTGTCTTTGTCGTCTTTTCTCGTAGTTTATGCAGTTCGTTATCGTTGTTTGAAAGCGTCGATCGTCTTTGCCATTGTATCCGTTGACGTTTTCGCTGCCAGCGTTTTTCTCGTTGTCTTCATAAGTGACTGAGTCAGTAAAACGTAAATTTATGTAGCGTATAACGTTCAAAATTATCTGTCGTCGTGTTTGTCTTTTTAATTTTTTGCTCAGAAGCGTCGTCTTCTCTGTCGTTGTCTTCGCCGTTCGTGTCATCTGCTAAAAAGCGTAAAGGGTAAACGGGTGAAAAGCGTAACTTTTACGTCGATTTTTTACGCTTTTTACCCGTTGCAGATATTACGTTTTACGCTTTTTACCAATAGCCATCGTCTGAAAACTTTTATCTTTAGTCGTCCATGTCCGGACGTACTGAAGCCTATCTGACACTTTGCTATTATAATTTAGGCCACGTTAAATCCTTGTACGATGATGATAATGACGATTGTGGGTTTATGATGTGCTTGTCGCTGTTATTATCATTGTCACCACCGCCGCCGCCGCTGCCGCTGCTGTTATTGTTGTACGCAATAAATGACGTCACGGGCACTTGCTTGTATTACCCGCGCTAGCGAAGTCGGGCCGACTGTTGGTCGCCGGTTGTACAATGACAGCAGCTGCTGCACGCTGCAGGCAGCTGCCAGCCCGCTGCTAGTTCGTCCGTCCATCCGTCCGTCGTACTATGAAATACGCGCCATTGTTTGGCCTGAACTGTGTGACGTGTGCAGTTTCGGGGAGTAACATCTGGATTTCTGGAGTGACTGATAGTTGTGGCAGTTATGATAATTTAGAACATCATAGAATCCCCATAAATACGTATTGCCGTTAGATGTTATTTAATGTCATCATCGTACTTTATTTCTCAGAACATGGACAGTTAGTTACACGCAGAGAGAATTAGACACAGATGCAGAACCACACTGGTTAGCATAATACACTAATCGTTCCGTTACAGAATTAAAAGCGGTGGACGAATAGTTTTACAACCTGTTCAGTATTCATAAACCGTGCAAACTCTCGCAACTATTGGCTGTTGTGTTGACGCTACCATCAGCTTTGTTTTTATTTTGCTCCACTTAATCCATATCTTTATTGTTTGTAGCCAAGCTTGGTACACACCTATTGCTGTAATTAAAAAATTTCCGGTATTGCGTCGCCGCCTGTCCAACGTAATTCTGATCTGTCCCGATGCGTCATGCTGGTGGAAAGCCACGAAGTCCCTCAGCGTCACAACGTCGTATCCCAGCTGTTTACATCTCAACGTGCATAGCGCGTCGCTGCCTAGGCGCCCATTAACGCTTTTTCCGTTCTTGGCGATAGTTCCTGAAAAATTGCGGTATTTAAAAGCGTGCAAGGTTTCGTAAAATATGGGAACTGGCTAAAACTGCGACGTTTGCTTTTTGTTTTAAGCCTGTACCATTATTGTCATTTTGAACTGGAAGCGCGGCAGTGTGGCACTGTAAAATATTAAGTCACGGTTTCGTTGTGTTGTCCGTAGGGTATCAACTGACGCCATGGCTTGCTGCCTGAGTCCCAGCTGCTGCCCTGGTCGACGCAGTGCTCGTAGACCGACGACGACCAAATCCTCCGTCAGACGGTCGACCGTTCCACCCAGCAGCAACAAGTCCGTCCCTTCCTCTCCTGCCACCGAACCGCCGTCCACCGCGAGGAGTTCGAGCGCTGTTCCAGACGTGGTTGATCGACTGCGACGTCGGCTGTGTCAGGACGCTACGGATGACGTGTTTCAGCGCTCGTCGCCATGTCGATGTTGTAGACGTTGTCTCGGAGAGGATGTGACTCAGCAGCCCGCCAGTGACGTGGATCAGTCTCCGGTCCACACGAGCCCCAGGTTGCTACAGACGCCCGCCAAGCCTGCCGCACCGAGGACGACAGCAGAGATCACGGACTCATCGGACTTCATGACGCAGTTTTTCCGCAACTGCGAGAGAATCGTGCTGGACCACGCGCCGGCGATCCACGACATGCTGGCACAGTCACCAGCAGCGCACGACGAGGACGAACAACGAAAGAACGTAGATGACGACTGGACTTCCAACAGAACGGAACCGACATCGTCGACAGTGGAGCAGCGTCGCTGCGTCTCCCACGATGACGAAGACTGCGTGCGGTCGGATGTAGCGTCGGTGATGACTGGCGGTGAACTTCGACGAACTGACGACGAGGCGGTGACGTCAGCGTCTTACGGCAGAACGGAAGGCGTCTCCGTCGAGCGACTCATAGCTCCCGCCAACTCTCCCGCGTCAGCAGGCTCACTGCTGTCGTCGTCCATGTCTGATGATGTTCTGCTGGCGACCACCAGGTGTCTCTGCTCGCCGTCGACGAGGCTTGCGGATGTTGCTGAGGACGGACTGTTTGTCAGACGTCGACCTTCAGTGAGTGGCCAGTCGCCTGCTGCAGTCAACTCCGTCAACTGGACTGCTGACAGGTCAGTTTCGGTCACTCACTTTCCACGATATGCGGCTATCTAAGTGGGAAATGGATCGTTGCTCTTAGCAACATTGAGTATTTTCTGGTTTTTTTTTGTGTACGAGCTCGTCTATTTTATTTGACTGAATCCATGTTAGAGCGGATTCCCACGCAGAATTTGTGGTACTATCATTTGTCACGTTTGTACTATCATTTGTGACGTTTTACGTGCCGGATGCACTTTTTGTCGCTCAACCAAGATGTACCCAAACATTTTTGTTCGTGCGGTAATGATTCATATTTTCACAAAAATTGAAGGAAAAAATGAGTAATTGCCACATGCACAAAAAATGCGCAATGGTATCTCATTTCATTTTTTTATAGAACATATCGTCGTATTTTTGATATCACATTTTATCTTCTGTCGTGGACTTGTATAGGAAGTCGGGAACTGGACCCCGCACCAGTTGCCTTTGCCCTCCTGTTTATGATTTTTCTGCCCGTGCTCCTACAATTTCTGTGAGCAACTGTGTAAAGTATGACTGTAAATCGTACCTCTGAAACAGTGTTACTGCTACAAAAACCATAATTTACGTAGACTGAGACCCCAAGAATTCTGAGACCCCCCAATGATTTACTGAAATGACGCCACTTAATGGAGTGAAAAAATCAAGCGAGCAACCGACCAATCCATGGCCGTAACAGCTGTAAAAACGTGTAGATCGTGAGTACGTTTATTGTGCGTGTGAAGATGTCGCGGCTCGTGGCGCAGACCAGGTCGACCGGCGATGATGCTCAGAACCTCAACGGACAACGACGACGACGACGACGACGTGGCGCATGTTGTAATCTTGAACCACAAGTCGCCGGCGGCGAATAATCACGTGACGTCATTTCCGGTCGGACTGGGTTTGCGGCCGCCATGTCTCGGCCAGGAGTGCTCTCCCATCCGCAGCACACCGTGCGGAGCAGGGGGTCGGGATATCTCCGGTGGGTCATCTGGCGCCACTGCCGGCACAACCTCGGCGGGTAGTGCGTCACGGCCTCGGGTCCTGCCGGCGGGGCGCGTACAGCTGAACCCCCGGGGCACTGCCGGTGTGTGCGGTCGACGTAGACGACGTCGATCACTGCCCGCGGTACGACATCAGGACGACCCGTCGCCTGCCGTCGTGCGCCAGTCATACCACAAGGTCGACACGTGGCTTCGACACACGCAGCGCGCTGCTACGACACCGCAAGTCGTAGACCGTCGTGACATCATTACGCCAGAGAACCAGCTGAAGCGGAAGTGGAGTCGCGCGGACGCCGACAGCGCGGCAAAACGTCGCCTGACGGACAGTGACAATTGTTCACTGCCGAGCGGCACTTTCACGTCAGACGACGAAGACGAGGTCGACGACAACGAGCACAATTCTCGTACTCGTGGCGTCAACGGCTGCGCGATGAAACGCCAGTCTCAAGCCGGGCGACCAGTCTTACCCGCTGCCGCTGCTGCTGTACCTGTCTCTCCGCCTGTCAGCTCGACGGCGCCGCCATCAACAGTCATGACGTCACCGCGCTGGACAAAGCGAAGCCCGCTCGTCGACGCTAGACGTCGGCGGACTGCACGGAGGCACGGCGCGCGAGAGGAGTGGAGGCTGAGTGACGTAAGCAGCGGTGCTCTGGGCGATCGGTCGAGCTCGCTGGCGACGTCTGCTGCTGACCTGGCTGATGGTCGGTGTCCGCCAGTCTTTCGCGCGGCAGTGCGGACGTCCAGGAAGCTTGCGGTAGGTCGACGGCGTGAAGTGCTGCGGCGAGTGACGCGAATGGCGCGTCGACTGCACCGCGTCGCCGCCGCTGACGCACAGGCCGACGTCCACGTACGAACACTCGCCGTTTTGTAACAGCCTCGGCCTTCCCTTGTTACCGCTAAACCAGTGGCGTATTTAAAATTTAAAGAACGGGGTGCAAGGAGTCTGTGGGAGCTAAACACGGTGGCCTCAGATCCTTAGAATTTTTTTCAAATTTTTTCATTTTTTCAGCACCTGGAAAGTGCTTGAAAATCAAACAAGGTCTTGACAATTTCGTAATTAATTTGATGGAGGAAGGTGTGAAAAAACCTTGAATTTTTATTTTTCAAAATCGTTTTGACCGCGATGTGAAAATTATTTTTGTATGACCCATTTAACAAGACGTGGTAAAATATTGCGGGAATAAGCCTGGAAAGGGCGTTTGAAAAGTCCTTGATTTTTTCCCCCAGACTGTGGCCACCCTGGCCCAAAGATTTTTGTACACTGGTACATGAATTTTGATACTTGTCTACCCCAATTGTTTTTGTTAACGATAATCCCAATCTAATCCTAGCCTTGGTGGTTAATTCATGTGCGGTTGTGGACAAGAACCTACATTTTGATCTTTTTGTGGATCCGCAAGATGTGCAAAATGTCAGCGGCCAAAGGGTCATAACAGGTTGGCCTTCAGTTAAACACGCCACCGGTGAAGTTGCGATCCAACAGTGCTGAACCGTTGAAGTTATTCTAATTGTTTCGCAAGAGCACGGCACTGTCATAGCTAACACCGCGCGATGTGCTTATTTATGTTTACAAGTTACAACCGTGCTTCCGAATGACGTCACACGCTAAATTCAGTGTATTGGTAATAAACAAGTTACTGTATTTCGCTACAGGCGACGTATTTCTCCCAACCTGAGCCAATTATTCGTGTAATTATTACGTTTCAACTTTCAAGTAACCCGACCTACAGGGTGGGCCAAAAAGTAAGCTATTGCACTTTGTTTATATCTTCGCTAAATATTGATCAATTTACACAATTTTTTCACCAATGGACTCTGTAAGAAATTTGCTACTCAGTGGCATACACACCACATTTATTGTGACGCTACACTACCTTGTAAAATATAAATAACCAAGAACATATGGACAGAAGGTCTAATGGTAAATTTTTGTGGCATTTAGCTTAAATGTTAAAATATGAGTTATAGTAAGTGTCAAAAACATTGAAAAACATATTAAACATTTTTTTCAAACAATTTGAACGATTTTACTGTGCACTATTTTTCAATGTACACTAATGTTGCAGTTTGATGGCTGCAATCTTGCTCAGTTAACTGCATGAGCATACAGAGCAATTTTTTTCAATTGTGCGGCCCTACAAGCTATGCACTATTTTTTAGAGTTGAAAATTTACTCTGTAGCCACACCTAAACCTTTTTGACACTTATTGTAACTTATATTTAACATATTACTTAAATAATTTTAAAATTTACCACTTGACCTCATTACCATCTGTAGATATTGTACGTTTTTAGATATTTATATTTTACAAGGTGGTGTAGCGACATAATAAGCGTGATGTGCATGCCACTGAATAGCAAATTTCTTTCAGAGTCTACTGATGAAACAATTGTGAAAATTGCTCAGTATTTAGTGAAAATATGGAAAAAGTACCATAGCTTACTTATTTTTGGCCCACTCTGTATATGGCCATGGTACATCAACATTGCAGATTCGGATGACGAAAACACAAACAGAGCGACAATTTCCTGTGTCGTTTTTGGTCACGTAATGAATAGAATTTTAGTACATTTTTAAAATAGAACAAAAAAGTTTGACAGAGAAATTCGCTAGCTATAACCGTGTAGAAAACGTCTTGCATGAGCAAAGCTATTGCTTTCATAATAATCTGTTAATCTAATAAAAAAAGAGTCTGCAACGTTCATTGATGGACCGAATAGCAGAAATCGAAAATATTAATTTGTTATGAATTACAGCAGTATTACGTCATACCGGTACTTAATTGACTACATTGGGTTGGTGACGTGGTTTAGTGGTAACGCGTTTGATTCGATCAACGAAGTTACTCTACGCCGGGCCAAGTTAGTACTTGGATGGTTGACTGCCTGCGGGCAGGTAAACCATCTCGGTATTTAGGCCAACTCAGCCTTCCATCCCTCCGGGGTAGGTAAATCAAGTACCAGCCTATCTGGCTGGGGTTAAGGTGAAGCGCGTTCACCTGCGTCGGGTGGCAGGTAACACTGTGGGATCCCATACGGCAGGTGACGCTCCGTAGCTCTGAAATGGGCTTCCATTAAAAGCTATAACGCTACGTTTAACCTTTTAGATTGGACATATTTAACACCTGCGTCAAAGAGGATAATGCTATGTAGGCCCACTCGTATCTTGCGTGGTCCTATGACACTGATTCTGACTTATCCCGGTAATCTTCAGTTTTAAGCCTAATTCCCTTTGCTAGTTATTACGCAGAGTCTCGGATGAATGTTTGTAGTCATTGAGGCAGAAATTGGCTCTGGGACAAACAACATTTTTTTTTTACCTAAATTGAGTATTTTTCTACATTTTTAACTTTGTGAAAAAGGATTTTTCTCTTTTATCAGAGGTGAATTATCATCGGGATCGTCTGATGTTCATACTCTTCTCTGGATTAAGACACTCTGAACATTTTCCGGGAGTTTTTCGGTCAGATTTGGCGCAGGTTTACGTTTTTTGAAACATTTTTAGTTTGCTAATGTGAACAACTTGATGGCACTGTTAATGTTATCGTCAACAATAGGTTCCACTGTCTCGATTGAAATTACTATTTTGACGGCAGCGCTTCCATCATATTTGAGTTAACCTATACAAAGTTATGTCTATTAACGCGTTCATTATTTAAAATGTACATGGTAACCAATAGGCTTTCGACAATTAGACCTACTTACCATTAGAGCTCCGTTTAAAACTTTAAATAATTTTTGTCCATGTAGTCAACTGATTATAAATTATAACGAATAATACATAAGGTTTAATACATGTACATATTGCGTCGCATTTAGTTGGCTGTGGTTGACTAAACACATTACTACGGAGTACGACGTCTAGGCTGCAGTTTGGTGCTGCTTTCAGTCGGTCTTCTATTTCCTGAAGTCGCAACTCGTACAGTAAAGGTCCATAGGACAGCAGACCACACGCTTTCGTACCCAGACCGGTTGCTCCACCTGGCGAATGAACAAATAATAACATTCCTCCATCAGTATCAGTGGCTGCGCGGTATATAAGTTCCACCAGTGGGCTTTCCCAGCTGGGCTCGGACCCCGGGGATACCGCGCATGCATTTTGTGCGCCCAAAAAAGCGTCTACACTGTGTCTCAAAAACGTTCCCGACATTTCGATTGTAACTTGAAGAAAAATTGTCCGATTCTAATAATGCTTAGTGTGAATATTCCTGACAAAACTCGCCATCAAAATGACCATTCAGTTTCCCACCTCACCCAATGTCTGCTTCTGCACTACCTAAGGAAAGCAGACCAAGCGTTAAGATATGCGTTAAAATATACAAAAACGCGAAAAAACATCGCCGATATTATCGATCGTAGCTTCAAAAAGACGAACAGATTTTAATAATTTTTGGCACAAACATTTGTGACACAATGGCTATTAAATAGTTGTTTTTTTCCACCTCATCCAATGTCTGTTTCTGCGCACTACCTGGAGAAACCTGACCAAGCAAAATACGCATTGAAATGAATGAAAAACGTCGATAAATTCTATCTATCCACATCTGTGGCCCCCAACAACCAGTGCAGCAGTGTATCTACCAGATGGCGTTCAGAAACGTTTATGAATTCAGGAAGCTACTGCAGAAGTCTGGATTAGTCTGAATCATAACATTATCGACACCGCTGTCAATGCATGGAGAAGTCATCTCCGTGCCTACGTTTGGACAATGGGCACACAATTCAAGCAATTGTACTGCAGGCAGTTGGAAAAAAGAAACAATTATATGAAATGTTAGCCAATATGTCAAAAATGTAAACAAAATGTATGTTTTGTGCGTTATTTAAATTAAGTAATAATGCCATACTGGGTAAAAATGTAATATTTCGTTTGTTCTGCTTGCCCCAGGTAATGCATGAACAGTCGGTGGAAAACTGAATGGTTATTTGATGGCCAGTTGTCTGAGGAATATTCGTACCAAAAATTATTAAAATCTGACAATTCTTGTTCAAGTTACAGTCGAAAATGTTCGGGATGTTTTTTGAGATACAGTGTAGTGGCTGCAAATGTTGGTTTTATTGTGGTAAATATGGGCGCCTACTGAACCACATGCGCAGTGTTTGAGTTGCTGAAGAAACGTGGCTACTCAGCCTGGGGTACATCCTTTCATGTGCCACTGCTCTTACTGGGGTCATCAGTTAGTGGAGCCTGTAACACCAAAACACATTCGACGTGGAATGTAAAATCTAGATGATACTTAACGTCACTCCAAACGTCGACGTGAATGATTTCGCTCGCCGCAGAACTCGCTGGAATATTTCACATTGCATAGTGACGCTGGTTTATCGCGCAACCTTCACGATGCCACCATAATATAGGGGCATAATCTATTACTTAACTATGAATTTGATATCGATTAGCGATACTTCAAACCCTTCGCTATTATAGTGCCTCACTTTCAAAATCTGAAATGGTTGGTCTCTTTCTGAGCTAGGCCTACGTCAGCCACAGTGTAGTGGTTTCTGGCACGTGTTTTGTGCTAACAAGCAGACGAACTCACACTCATCGACCGACAACCCATTCAATGCCTTCGCTAAGGCTGAGGCATAGAAACTCACAGGCGATCAAAAATACAGCAGTGTGACTAATAATAAGCGGTGTAAAGACAGAAGAACAAAGCGAGACGGACTGTAATAATAAAGCGCTCGTTGTACGCAAAACGCCGCCGCAGGCAGCTGTGGATAGACCTACAAATGCACGTCGTGAACGCACTGCTGCACTGCTGGTTGTATGCGGCGAATGAATCTCAACGGCAAAAAAGACGAACAGCAATTGCGACATAACGCAAGCCGCCTTTTTGATGTACTGTGCACTGTCCCGCGAGTATACGATCGAGTACGTGTTACGGCTGCAGACTAGCCGCAGCGATGCGGTAATTCGCGCGATATTTTTCTGGTCCCAAAGCTGCTGTAAAAAGCAAACGCGCACGCGGCGGCCTAGTATGAGAAAGCGAGTGGCAGTTGACAGTAATAACAGCTGCTAAATCACTGTGAGGCATAAATTACGCTAATAAACGTTAAAAGAGAACGGAAAAACATTTATGAAAAAAGTATTTTAAAAGTCACTGCAAACCTCAAATAAAACATTGTTCTCTTAGGCCTATAATAAGTCGTATATGCGCTTTCGATTGACAGCGAAAACAATGACCTTGGATGACCTTGGACACAAAAATATGTTTTTTTGCGATTTCAGGATGCGACACACAGCGAATTGCACCGTAATCACTAGAGATAAACCAGGACCTCCTGCCTACAGAATTTTCAGCATTAAACGTAGATTTCAACAGTCCAAGTCACGATTCTCTACCTTTAAAGAGGCCTGCACATGCGGGCATCAAAAAGAGGTACCACCTCAGAATTCGTTATTTTACCGCTGTTGGCTCGTCTAGCATGAAAACGGTTGCAGATAGACATGACCTGCTGCTTACCATAACAAGAACTGCTGACGAGCTTTCAAGGGATATCAACATTGATGATTTTGAACGACCCTAAACCCCCAAAATAAAGTTGCGAATGCAGTGTATAGATAGGCGGACGGCCGGACAGTATGTCGGCACACATTCTTTTAGTTTTACATGTAACAACGGCTCGATGCTTGTCGTTCCTGTTCTACGTCCGTCCGTACTAATCGATTGTTTTCCTGATCAGTAACGCTACATGAGTGCATGGTGTCGAGTGGTTGGCACGCAGTTCGTTGCCGGCGAATAAGGAGAGGTTTTCTGCCTGCCCACAGTTTGTACAGAGAAATTGCAGTCTGGTGCGTTGGCGTTACTGTTGTCGTCATGTCAAAAGCACGCGTTTCTGTATCTGTTTGTCCGTGATGCCCGTGGCCAATGACAATGGCGACTTTTCCGCAGTTCGAACACGCGACCTATCACTTGCAATCCGCTCCATTTCGAGCGCATTGGCCAGAAGTCTGAATGACACCATGTGAGAGCGAGGGGGCAGGTTGGTATCAGAGGACCACTGGAGATATAGGCAGTAAGATCTTCACATCAATTGTGTTTTAAACTCTGATCTTTTCCACACTGATTACTCCCGAGTTCCGACATTGTCATTTCCGTATTTCCACAGTTGCATTTTTGGACCTTGCCTATTTAATGTCCCACCTACACTCTTGCATTTTAGCCCTCCATGGCGTGCATAGACTTACTTGTCAACCTAATAGCTATGATGTGACACCCAGTGCCACAGAACGGTGTCGCCGTATTTTTGCTGTAAATGTCGCAATTTCGAAATAAAACAAGTTGTTCCAACAAAAAGCCCAGCTGTCGCTAGAAAAGGCCGACCTTAATATGTCCGAAGGCAGCGCCCGACTTCCGGTCGCAGAGAGAAAGCGATCACCTCGACGTGACTACAGTTTTATAAACGCTACGTTAGGGCTGCTTTCCAACGCTACAATTAACGCTAGTATAATAGACGCCACGCGCGATTATCTGGCCAGGCGCTATATCGTATTAATTATAAATAAATTACAGCCCGTTTAAGAAAGCGAGGAAATTGTAAGAAATGGGGGTCTAACTTGGTACCACAGGGTAGCCATTGCAATTAACTTGTTGAGACATTTTTTCGGTTAGACATACCGTTTAGCCACAATACAAGTGTTACTAATAAACAAGAGTCAACAGACACAATCTTGTGCCGAAGGCACGACCGTTAGTACGGTCGGCCAAAAATTCAGCTGAAAGTAATGAATGAAAGTGAAAGTGCGTTGTGGACTGACCGAATTGGTCCGCGGAAAATGCAAGTCGCTGTCACTGTTCCAGGCAGGCGCGCGACGACGCACTAGGTAGATGTCATCATTAACATCATCGTCGTTGTTGCTGTCATCGACGTGGCGTTGCTTCCACTGCTGTTCGTTCCAGTCCTCGGCGTCCCGTAGCCGCTGCCGGACCGCGGCGGCACGCAGCCACGCACGGACCAGCGCAGATCGTGACTCGGGGACATCATCACGGGCCTCTTCCACGGCGTGGTGATCGGCGACTGACTCAGCGTTCAGCTGGCGGCGGTGTCTGGCGGCCGAGGTCGACGGCACGACGGCGGCTGATGAAGCAGGTGCGACTACGTCGCCTAGCAACGACACAATGACGATCTCTGTCATCACTGCCGACCACAATAACATCTTCGACGACATCACGACACGTTACTGTTAGTTTATTCTTCTTCTTGTAGCTTTTATTCTTCGCTATCAGCCTATCAGTGCAGGATTTTACTTTAATAGCGTCAGACGAAACAAACGACAGTCTGCTTTTTTTTTGCGCAAATGCGGGAAAATAGCTAGGCCTATCTTTTCATACAAAGTCGTCCAGAATACAGTAAATTAATGCGTTAGTTTGCTCGAGTTATATAGGCCTAGTCTGCGGGTTGCAGACGTCAACGGAAATGTTAACTGCACGCGGCGGGTTCTGCGACGATTAAAAGCGTCCCGCGGTATATCGGCAGCGACAGAATCGGCGTTTAGTGTGCGCGGGCGATCGACTGGCACTTCGTCACTCACGACTGCGTCAGATGCGAACTGTGAATGTACTGCTGTTACGACCGGACGCCGGTTATATTTTGTAGTCTGTGATTCAGTCGCCGATTCACAAGGGCCCTCCTCGCACATCTGCTACGAAACAAAATAAAATAAAGCAACGTACCTCTAACACCTGTAAAACATCTTATTTTGCTTCATCGCCGTGCATCCCAAGTTCTTAACCCCTGTGATGTAAGGAGACTTGTGTGCAAGGTTGAGCGCTACGCTTCGGCAAACAGTAGGCTTGAACGAAGTCGACTGCGATCGTTTCCAGTTATTTTAAATTTTAAAAAATATTTTATTTTATTTTACCTCATCACACATGGGCGAGAGGTTAGGACAAAGGAATTCACTGGAAAAACGAAACATAGAAATGCGTAGTGCTTACGTGACATTTCGTCTGCGTTGTTAAGAGAGTTTAAAAATGCAACGGCAATTGTCGACATTATGAAATTGTTTAAATTTAAGAGTGATTTAGCCTATATCATCAGCAAAGTTCTGATTTTATGTAGTATTTCGTTGCACTCAACTGCAGGCCTATTTTAACGATATAAATAAAACTACTGTATAATCGCCGGGATCTGCGGCGATTACGGGGTCGGTTGAACATCTTTTCAGTATTTGGTTTGAACAAAAAGTTTAATTTTTATGCATGTCAGACGGCAGACATAGACCTACGTTAAGCTGGGAAGAAAGTTGGTCTGTCATCGTGGCTGTTCGGATTCACTGCGATACTGTCTGGTTAAGCTTGATTTTTACTCTTTTTCCAACTCATCTATATTATCATAATGCACGCTGCAATCTGCTCAGTCTATGATCAAGAGTAGACGAATTGTTTTTCAAATTCCCAATCTTCGAGGCATAATTATTCGCCCACCACGTGCCGTAATAACGGTCGTGACGTCAGTCCGTGACGTCAGCACCGGAAACGGAAATCAATGGGCGTGCGCACGCGCAGATCTCTTGTCACGCCAGTCAGTAATTCCCAACTCCGCAGACGCGGGGCGTTTCGGTCCAGAAATAGAGCAACCGTCGGGTGTCATAATATTCGGTCGAGCTAATAGCCCGTTCAGCTCCAGCGACAGATGACAAATTACCGTAGCGTCTGCATTAGCTGCGTACGTACGGCACTGTAATAAACGCATCGTCGGCAAATTCTTGTTAGCCGAATAAACACATTTTGTGGTCGGAAAATTAGCGCGACTAATACCGTAAATGAATGTCAATAATTTATAGTTTTATTAGCCTACTTACCTTCCCTGCACAACGTACTACATTAACCGAATTCAGAGATCTCCAAAATGTTGGTTAGAATTAAATCGCTTTTGCCATCAAAAATTTACGCAGTGTACTGCAAAAATTCGGAGCTTATTTTTGTTTTTTTTTTTGCCGTCAGTGCTTTGACGAATTCAATAAAAATTTTGGACAATATACTTTACGAAAAAATATGTATAGTCAGTCGTGTGGGAAAGTAAATATATCATATATACTTCTGTTAGCATAATACGAATGTCTGATGGACAGACGGACGGACGGACGGACAGACACATTTGATGAGACTGTGCCGACGCGTGCTAAAAACTAACTGCACAGAGTGCACATATTATTGCATTATTTACGAATAATTGTTTTTCTAGGCCCAAATCGCGACTTATTTGCCACAATGAACGCCGGTCGGGTCAATGTGCAGTTAATAACATTACCATAATACTCTGCATAGTATAGGCTACGTCCCGTTCTTGCCGTATGCAGATAGACTGGCGGAAGTTCGAATTTGAATATACACGATGTCTCCAAAAAAACTGCACAATTTTATTCTTGCAACATCTTTGTGGCAGCTTTAGATCGATTCAAATAGTGCCTGAAACTCTATTCACTCAGACACTCACTCAATCTTAATCCACACAACAGCGCGCCTGTGCACTAGTTATTGTGAAACAATAGCGATACATGTAGGTACTTACATTAATTAGTGCTAAACATCAAACTATGTTCGATCGTATGTATAACTTTTGCAGAGTTTAAATCTGAATTTTCTCACCTTCAAAATAAAAAATGGCACCAAAAATGCATTAAATAACTTGCTCCAACAAGTGTCGAAATCTTAGTTCCGAGTCTAGTTTTTGCCACTATGAACATAAATTAATATTAATAATAACAGTAGCCTAGTAATTCGACGACATAATTACACATATTATAATAAAATAAAAAATAATTACGATGTTTGCTGCACACGACTTTAGTGAAAAAGTAATTCACATTGCGTAGTTGCAGTTTCTTATCATGAAAATCATGTTTATTTGCGAAGGCACCGTATATTGCACTACAAGTAAGCTTAAAGCATTAATTCTAATTTGCACTATAAGCGGGATACGTGGTTTTCCGACTTCTGAGCAATCAAACGGCAAGCAGGGGCGTCATTTAGGGGGGCTAGGGGGTCTATGGACCCCCCAAGGATTTATGATTTCAGTTTTTTCTCTATAAATTGTACCTTTGATTTAAACGTGAAACAGCTAAAATGTCAACTGCGTTACCGCTGCAAGAACAATAGGCCTACGACACA
>Ga0056128_1004350_pt1 | contig 17701 bp, 11 predicted proteins | sample WorMetLIZISLAND2_FD_71113 | JGI IMG/M metagenome (GOLD analysis project Ga0056128, IMG submission 71113) | Marine gutless worms symbiont microbial communities from Max Planck institute for Marine Microbiology, Germany - Olavius geniculatus... ... | reverse complement strand
GATATTATGGTTTAAACAATGCATTTTCAATGACTGAATTTTAACTAAAATTAACGATTAATTAATCGTTAAATTTCAAAAAGTTAACTATTAAAAAAAATTTAATCGTTACCAGCCCTAATTGTGAATGAATTACGCGAATTGTATGAATTACGTGAATGACCTCAACTCTGGTGTCCTGTGGAATCTCTCGAAGTATGACCGTGCAGCGCTTGTTGGCCGGGCGGACACGAAGACCAGCTTCGTCAACCTCTACTAGTGACGATCCTTCAACACACAATACTCACAGTTCTAATGAAATAATGGTGACTTCTACCATTTGGTCAAAATAATGTACCATTACTCAACTCATGAAGTGGCCAAACAGAAATACTGAGCAACTGAAAAACTGCAAATAATATTAACAAAAAGGTAAAATTTAGCTGATACTTTCAATCACTCAAAATATTGAACACCATATAATCTTCACATGCTTGTACTACTGCATGAAATAACTTTGTATTGTTTTCAGTGTAAAATAACAAACTTTCTTGTGGTGAAAGTTGCGAGACTTGACTGGCGAATCATCTACTGTACTGGATGGACGTTACATGAGAACCGACCAGATTGGACATCAACATTTGCTCACCTCTCAGAACGTCGACAACAAGCTCAAGCCGGTTGGTCATCTTACGGACCTGGTTGAAGCCGGCAACGATTTGGATCGGAACCCACTGATCACGATCCATCTGAGTTAGCAGGTACTTATCACGGTTCAAATTCTCCCTATACCACCACCGCATCACCATCACACAGACATACATGCACATACATACAAATGAATGCACCAACATGCAGACAGAGTACACACAAACAATAACCTATAAACACACACACACATACATACATATACATCAGGAGGAGCAGAAAAGACAAAAATGTGATGCCTTAGCCCCCAGAACATAACCCAAAACCCTGGTCAGTAGCAAAATCACAGTTAAAAAGACCATACACTACATTAGAAAAAACAAGCCTGCTGCTAACCAAAATTCTACCCAATTAAAAGCAAATGAAAAAAAGCAACGCAAATAATGCTAAATGACTGAGTAATGCAAAAAGTAGCACATTGATCAAGTTATTTGTTACATTAGTTACTTCAAAGTATCACTGCAGATAAAAGTTGTTAATGAGATGCTTAATCCAAAATGTACGGCAACAACAGTGCCTGCGGCCTTTCACTACAAACCTTTGGACATCTACAATTCCTCGTTTTTTTGCCACCAACTCAAAACATCTTTCTATAACCCAGCTTTTAATCCATCTCAGTCCCTTACTTCACCTCCTGCACTTCAGATCTGGCAGGTTTCCTGTCAACATTGTGTGTTATACGAATTAAGTCTTACTTACTTACCGGGTACTTAATCTTGTCCAATGTATCGGCAACTGCAGCAACTCCATTAGGCTTCATGTACTCATAATGTCTTGTCTGGGTTTATCTTGCATAATGTGTGTACTGCGTTGGCTTAGTACTGTAAGTAACGTAAACTAAAAGAACTAGAAATTTGGGGCAAAGCCCAACGTGAGTTCGTCTGGCGCCCTAAGTCCGATTGGGGGAAAAATTCCAAAGTTGTGAAATTCCTCTGGTGGCAAAGTCACGTGGGCCCGAACTCAAATGCGTTAGCATACGCAGAACGCACAATGTCGACATAGCGTGGGTCAACATGCAAAGTTGCACACCTATAACTTTTTTGTTAGTGGACCAATGTACACACATTTTTTGTGTTCAACGCGGGATGAATTGGCTTTGATAATGCCGTTGACTGACTGTCGATACCTCTATGCCTTCCAAAGATATTTGCGGTCAAATTCGATAGTTGTCCTAAAACACACCAAATTTTGGACATTTCGGCCTTTTAAATTTTAAGGGGGTGGTGCCCCCCAAAAGTTGTACATGCGTTATCACCCCCACATGGTGGCACGTCGTGTGACAAAGTGTTGTGGGGCTACTCCCACTACCGCCGAAGTTATAGAGGTGTATTTACTACATTTTAAGCCAATTTTTGACCCCCCTTTAAAAAAATTGTAAGGGGGACCCCATCCCCAGCAGAGGGTGCGCTAGTATGACTTGGTCATTCACTAGCACGTGTAAAAATTTGGGGGCACAGCATCCCCTAGGGGCCGAAATATGTTCTTCCGAAAAATGCGCTTTAGGTGGGTACAATTTCACATCGAGATCTCTAAGGCTACTGAATCAGAGTTCACCGGACTTGTTTTGCCTAATGCGGGAGAAATCCAGGTAGATCAAGTACTTGACCGATTTCGAATATCTTCATCCGTTCCAGAGATATTTGCCGCCAAACTTTGAAGTCGTCTGAAATTGGGCCAAATTTTGCATGTTTTGGCCCCTAAAATTTTTTTGGGGAAAGCCCCCAAAATTTTGGACCGGCAACTTAAAATTCGGCCTAGTACTGATCACCGTGCAAAATTTTGTGCCGATCGGCCGATGCATCTTGGAGATCTCGCGTTTAAATAAAAAAAAGATCTGCAGTAAAACATAAGCCCACTCTGCAAGTTATCGCTTCCGGGCAGACTAACAAGACAACTCACGCGGAGAAGTAGTACTCCAGCTGTGTCTGGAGCATAGCTCGTAGCTTGTCAGCCGGCACGGCCTTCTCCAAAGCTGTTGTATCATCTAGCAACATACAGCACAGTACATGACAATCAGACTGTTCCAGACACAACATTCACTGGAATGCAAGTATCAGTGGTTGAAATAGTTACAACACAGTGGTGGTAACACCTGTCTGTTGTTAGATCAGCAAACCATGTCGATGTAAGTCACCAAAAAGGGTGATAACTTGTTCCCTTCTCAAGATATTAATTTTGTAATCAAAATGTACAGTCACACAGAATCCTGCCAAACTGTGGACATTTTTGTCCCCATAATTTTAAGACCTACCAATAGTTTTTAAAATCACACCAATTTCTGATCATGTGTCAAAGTTTTGCAATGACTGGCACTGAGACCTCAAGAGATTATGCTAAAAAAAAGAAATAAGCATCAGCAAGCAGCAAAATATACTAGCCTACATTTACATACTTACATAAGGGCAGCCATAATAAGCAAGACGACAGAAGAATGCAAGTGAATAATAGTAAGATGAGTGTTACCATGCGGCATAAAACCGCTGGCTGAGTTGTCAAAGCCAGGTTCCATTGCAACGCTGCCGCTAGTCTGCACTGGATATGCTACAAAGTTGGGCGAGATGGCGCTGTCAGCAGAAGTTCCACTCGCATTAACATTGCTCATTGTAAAGCCATCACCTACACATTGTGCACAACCAATATGTACCGTCTATTAATGTCCAAATGTTAATGCACTTCAATCTATCTAACTACAACCAGCCAATGATGCAGTACAACACTGAACTTGACACTTTATACACATTGCACAATCATTTCACGTAACATATATTATCACCAAAACCTAGTAAATGCCAACAGAATTAGCTTAACTACACACTAGTATACAAAGACATTGCACAAACACTGCTTCCACTATGCGACGTATTTATGTTGTGACATTGTTTAATATGTGCTGGCTACAAGTATAATATAAGTACTCTTACCTACCTACCTGACAGAGTAACCTTAGTGTTATTTTACTGCATTGTATAGGCTGCACTACACTACACACTGGCATATTGGAACTGCCTTGGCCATCTGGAAAGCATACCTACACTTCTTTTTGGAGAGTTACAAAATCCAATACTCAATACACCATGTATCAGATCTACCACCAACGATCTGACTTTCCATAATGGCAATATTTTTCCACTTGAAGCCGTCATCGGGAAAAACAAAAGATAAAGGTACTACGGCAGTTGCTACAGTGCTTCTTACATGAGTCACTTGTGACCAAAAGTGCTCTACAATCTTGGAAGTGACAGCTGATCAGCATGAGCTAATGATATCGCAGCACACTCTGAGGCCATCCATTGCTAATGTCAGAAAACTATTGGACCCGCAGTTTGCAGGCAGCAGACATACCACCACCCCAATCAGCCACGCTACGCTTTCACTCCGTACTCCATAACCCGTAAGCTACTACTCACTTCCCATCCTGCTAAGGGTAGGAGGCTGAGTAGCTGACTTGAGCACACCGTCTGTTAGTACTTAGCAACTTGCTCAAGGTTGCTTGCTAATAACCCACGGCGATAATCAAACCTGAGAATTTACCTGAAAGTTATGCATCAAAACCAAAACTACTAAACCACATGCACCCTGAATATAGGCACAACAGCAGTTAGGTGTGAACAACATACTCAGAGTTGTTACTTGGTAACAGACTGGCTGAAAGTTGAACTTATGACCTCTTGGTCACAAATCCAATGCCCTACCCACTAAGCAACCAAGCCACTTGCGTAACACACATATGAGGCAGAGTTATACACACCAGTGCTTCCAGAAATGCGAAAGCTCTCAACGCTGTTCACGGAAGCACCAGTCGGCTGGCCGACTCCAACGTACGCCTGAGTCAACTGAGTCAGCTCAGGTCCCGATGCTGATATCAACGAAAACTGATGCTGATGGTCAAGTTCCGACAACTCCAGCTGCTGCTGCTGCTGACGACCACTTGCACTCAATATATCAACGGGCTCGGGATTGAGAGCAACATCCACATGCTCCATATGAAGTATAAGCGACCAGTACCTAACACTTCACCTGTAGAAAACAAACAATGCATTCACTCAGTAAAAAAACAATAATGACGCTATGCCATTTATACACTACCAGTACAAAGCACTGTAACCATATGCACGCCAGCCCTGTATGTATTTAGCAACTCATAAAGGACAGGCTGCAATATGAAAATAATGAATTCAAACTACAATAGCATTTTCAAGTGCTCAACGATAACAAGTCTAACACACAGGGAACACAAAACTGAATACGGCATTAACCTTTATCGCTGTGCAAAATTAATCTATTACTTACTTACACAAATAGCATATGCGATCTTTTCAAAACATTCACCAACAATTTAAACTCACAAAAATCTCTTAGCTTCCTCAATTTTCGTACTCTGTCTATGGATAACTTTACTTATCATGGTTTTATGAAACATTATGTCATAGTAATACCTACACGACAAGCGTAACAAGTAGAAATACGGCTAATTCCATCCACCCCGTTAACGTCCCCGTATTTTGCGAACGACCTTGCGAGGCAAAGACCTATTAAATAATCTGTTCCAGGCAAAATTCATACCACAATCGCGCCGAAATACAAAATCAAACATTTCTAAGAAACTCGAATAGGATGACAAAATGCGCAGTTACTACCAGTAAAACACGTAAACAGACAGGGCAAGACACGCATGGTCTCGCCAGCGAACGCAACATGGCGGACGCCAAAGCCAGACAGAAACCAAAGTTATCGCATGACCATCGCCAAACGGGCAACAAATACCTGTCGGGTCAGCTTCCGACGTCCAGTGGTGTCAGAGAGTCGTGTCCGAATCGTTCATCGGCGTTAGTAAATAGGCGACAACGAATTATAGACGAGAAAACATGGTGTGACTGAAGAACGGACAGCAGCTCTATCAACAACACGGCATAGACGGCATACGGATAGTAGCAGCGTGGCGGCCCAGCCAATCGATAGCCAGGCAGCTAAACACTGCTGTGTACGGCATTGCAGTAGCAGTTGCCAAGCGGCCGACACCGCAAACCGCACAAAATGACCGCTCTCTCTTGTACACTGGAAGACACGACGTGCCATACTACCATGGTTTTAACCATGAGACGTACTGAACTGGTTTACAAATGTTTTATTACGTAAGCTATAATTATTACCATTTTCATCATATTTAATTGTGTGATCGAAGGGGTATTTTTGGCCGACCATTAGATCGTGTTATTGGTCGATTCGTACGATGTGTCGTCTGTCTGTCTATCGTCGTCTGTCTGTAACGCACGTACTGTGGCTAAACCGACAGCCTTACCCAAAAACTTATTACACGATTAATTTACCTAGTGTGACGGCTTTTCGCGTGCAAAATTTCAGCGATCCAGTGCAAGTGGAACATTTTTCACGCGCTGCAGCTAGCATATACTGTAGTCGTCTTTGGCACGATTGTCGTCCGTCCGTCGATCTGTTGTCGTATGTCATCAGTCTGTTACGGAAATATTGTGACTAAGGGTTAAGTCGTAAAAGAAAACTTTTTGCATGAATAACTATAGCCATGTGTCTTAAACCAAGGCATACAGAATTTCAGCAATTTAATGCAAGAGGAACATTTTCAATTTTGGGGTTGAATAAAAGAAGAGGGGGAAAAAATTTAATGGAAAATTGGCCATATCTCGGAAACGGTGAAAGATACGGCCAAGGTTACTATTAATCACTAATAAAAAGTGCCATACGCTTTGTCTGATTAGATAGAAATCATTGAATTTGAATGACCTTGAAGACCGTTACGCGTTATTGTAGCTAAACGGTGCGAGATAGAGCCTAAGTTGCTATTGAATGGCATATTAACTTTCAACTAACATAACAAGAAGCCCAGCTGTCGCTAGGATAGTCGACCGCACTGGTTGTCAGAGAACTTGTCTGACGGCTTATGCGATTTCCTATTATAATGATTAGTAGCAACCTTGACCCTGTCTCTCGCCGTTTCCGAGATATAGCCACTTATAGCTCGAAACTTATCATTGAAAATTGCGGCCAAACCACTGCAGATGGAGACATAGTAAATGCATGTTGACAGCCTATAGAAAGTCCCCAGTACCCTATCCGACGGTAGCATCGCACATCTTTTACGATTTACCGTTTAGCCACAATACCACACGATTGGCTTGCACAGTGCGTTATGACTCTTCAATGTCATCCAAGTTTAACGATTTGCATATCATTTGAAAGCCAATATGCCACTTTTTATTAGTGACCAATAGCAACCTAATCTCTATCTCGCATCGTTTATCCACGTGCACAACATATCCGTGACATACAGACGGAGAAAGAGACGACGACGGACAATAATCATGCCATAAGCTCGACTGTTACTTAAGTACAGTCGGCTAAAAATCATTGACCTTGGGCGACCTTGAAGGGTCATTAAGCACTCTGCTACGTTAATCGTGTGGTATTGTGGCTAAATGGTACGTCGTAGAGAGTCGGCGATGGTACCGCGGGTAATTGGATAGGGCGAAGACGAGTTCCTATAGGCTGTCAATAGTAAGCATATCTCTATCTGCAGCGGTTTGGCCGCAATTTTGCATGCAATGTTTTTGCCTGCAGTTATTACTCACTTGCGCCGAATTACTCTAAAAAATCGCTTTCTTTTTGTGACCGAAAGTCGGACGATGGTCTTCTCGTGTATAGCTACGGTTGGCCTATCTTAGCGACAGCTGGGTTTCTCGTTTCTTCTTATTACAGTGGCATTGAGCTGAACACAAAATTGTTTTTTCGGCTTTTGTTCACGTCGTATTTTTACACGCGACATCACATAGTGCTAAGCGCGTACTTGCTCTCGTTTTAATTGTTCGTCACGACCCGGTACCGATTCAAGTGCAGATGCACGGGAGATAGATTGAGACTTCAGGTTTATGGCCGACTGCTGGGTTGAGCCTTTGTATGTACGAGATGTCATTTGTCTGTCCTTTGTCTATAACGCATGTATTGTAGCTAAATGGTACGTCGTATGAGGTCAGCGAAGGTACCGTTAAACCGTTGGACAGCGCGATGACAAATTTATATACACTGTCAATAGTAACCATGTTTACCGGTATCAGCAGCGGTTGGCCGCAATTTCGAATGCAAAGTTTCTGATTGCAGCCATTAGGCCCCTACCCATAAGAGCGCGGGGCGCTGAATTATTGTATCGTATCCTAGCGTTGATTGTACATTTCCATATAGCTGAGTTAGCACAGCGTGTATCTGTAGTCACTTTGGAGTCCGAAAAATCGTTTTTTCCGCGACAAATGATCGGACACTGGCCTTGGGATATACATGTAGGCGATATTTTCGGCGCACCCTAGCAACAGTTAGACTTCTCGTTACCGTGTAATAGGTTGACAGCGTAGAATCTCTAGTTTGTTGGACTAACTTTCGTGCCACTTGGTAAAAAAATCCCCTCGAACGAGGGCGTCAAAGAGGTACCACATAAAGTCGTTAGGCCCCCTATTTTGTCGCTATTGGGCTTAACTCGATCGTCTTGAATGAAAACAGTACTGTTGCATGACAGACACAGACTTGCTGCTTATTGTAACAAGCATAGCTTATAAGCTTTTCGGGGGGTAACAACTACCATCATGTATGACTTTGAACGACCTTGGACTTTAAAAATAAGAGGTTAAGTGTTTTTTCACGATTTTGGCTGCTATTTTAGTCATTTTTATCTTCTAGGTGGCGGCAGTATTTTCGGCGCAATTTTTGCTAATTCCACTCTGACGTGAAAACGGTTGCAGCGACACAGACTTTAGTTGCTGCTTAGCGTACGTAACAAGCAGTGCTGACAAGCTTTCCGGGGGTACCTACGTCGGTGACCTTGAACGACCATGGAATGCAAAAAAATCGTATAGTTTGGTAAAAAAAAAAATTCACGATTTTAGGCTACTACACATTTAAAGAGAAGCTTTGCTTATTTCAAGAGTGAATTTATTTTAACCGATGCTGTTACGCGTCTCATGAGCTTAACTCAGACTTCTTGTTGGTATACTAATGTAAACAGCTTATGATTATTGTGCCTTACACGTTTGCTAATTATTATGGCACGTATTATTAGGCTTAGGGGCCCTACTCTCTCTGTCAGAATTGCACAGTCGTTGGATCGCACTCTTATGATCTGAAGCAAAAAGTTTACATGAGCAAGACGTGCTAGGCTCGTCAGAGCACTAAACGTTTAAAAAATTAATGTTTATCGTAAGTTTCTATTTCATCGTGTACGTTTAAACGTAATTTTAAAAAAAGTCAGTGATATGTCATTTACCTGGACATTTACCTGGTGAGGCCATAGGAACATCTAGAGATCCCCAGATCCAGTGCAACCACAAGGCTAGGCGGACTCAGCTTTTTCGATTCTTGAATTCGTTTACACTTCTGCAGTCAAAATCTTGTTGTTACACATTGGTCGTGTCATATAAAGCTTTGATCTTCACATTGACTTGATCTTTGCAGCCCTAGTTTTCCCCCAAAACATGCATAGGGGGCCTGTGCAGAGGGTGGCGCATTAAAATGGAATTCGTGTACATGCTGTACGCAGTCTGAGCGATCGATTAGGCCTGTTGCCCGAATACTGATTGACAGAGAATATTGTTTTATCCAAAGCACTATAAGTGTATACTGATTATTAGCGATTGATAATCGGCAGTGGCGTAGTAATAGGTTGTGCAGGTTGTGCAGTGCTCAAGGGCGAAGGGCCTCCCGGCATTCAGGGGCCCCCAACCGCCTGGGCGATAACTTTTTTAAACTTTTTTACGCATCTGTATGTAAATACATGAAACTGCTAAAAATCATGAAATAATAAAATACACACATCAGATGTAATGTATTTTTGTATTCTGTGTTTATTTTGTCACAGCCTACGTCTAATTAGTCCGCCCGAAACTCGTCGGGCTTATGTTTTTATCGCAAACGTTTTTTGTTCAAAGCGAGATCTCCGAGCTCCATAGGCCGATTGCCGTAAAATTTTGCAACATAATATATATATTGTAATTTGATTAGGCTTTATAATGCATGTCCAAAAATTTAGAGCCCCCAAAAGGGGCCAAAAACATGCAATATTTGACGCGATTTTGGACATCTTCAACCTTTGACCGCAAATATCTTTGGAATCAAAAGTCGAAAAACTAAATTTTCACAGCGATTCCTGCCGGGTTTAGCAAAAAAAGTTCGGTGAACTTTCGCTCACTACAAAGTTCGGTATGTCATTTGGGACACGCCCATATCGATTTTTTCGGAAAACCATATTTCGGCTCCTGCTGCGCTCTGAAATTTTTACACGCGGTATAGACCAAGTCTTTCTAGCGCATACCCCACCGGGGATGCGGGTCCCCCAACAATGTTTTACGAAGGGGGTCAAAAATTACTCAATAGTTAGCGTATTCGCGCCTACGACTTTGGCGGTAGAAGGCGCAACCCCACGAAACTTTGCTTGCGTGTGACGTGCCGCCAAGCGGGACTGACAACGAGGGTACAATTTTTGGGGAGGAGGGGTAGAGGGAAGCAAACACCCCCAATAATTTGAGAGGGCAAGAACGTCCAAATTTGGTGCGATTTCGGACAACTTTCGATTATGGCTGAGAATATTTTTGGAATGGAAATATCGGCAACCAGCGAACAGCATTATCAACCACGATCCCTCCCGCGTCGGACAAAAAAATTGGAGATCTTTGGTTCGCTACCAACAACGGTTATGGTGTGGATGTTGACCCACGAAATGTCAACACCGCATGTTTTGCTAATGCATTTGAGTTCGGGCAACGTGGGTTTGCTACGAGGGGAATTTCAAGCCCCTAAATTTTCCTCTCAATCGGACTTAACGGCGCCGGTCAGACTCACGTTGGGCTTTGCCCCAAATTTCTAGTTTATTGTTTCAGTTGGGGGCCCACCAATGATGCCTTGCACAAGCCCTCCTACAAAACCTAGCTAAGCCACTGACAATCATTCATGCTTACCGTGTGTAACATAGCGTGACTACGCCACGTAGCGTTATGTAAATGTTCAATAAACGTTTAGTGTATGTCACATTTCTGAAGATGCCTAATTTCTCTATCGACGATCTATAACGCAGCCTACCCTATAGACCCTACGACGACGCTCAGCAAGAAGACGCTAGTGCACGTGGACGTGGTGGTGTATGCCTCAATATAGTATTTAACCAACAGCGTCGTGGGTTAAAAAAAGTAGGCGGGACAGAAAGTTGCAATTTTCCGACAGCGGTAATTATCGATGCTCAAAATTTAAATCTTGCCCTTAAATTCTCCCAAAGTGAAAATTTTCAGCCCTATTTTTGGCATAATTGGACCAAACTTTTCCCCCCAAAGAATGTTTTTCGACAAGAAGAACACTTTTCGACAACCCAAAATGTAGAGGGGACAACCGGCAATTGATTGCTTTCCCTGCTCCCTTTTCGTACAACGACGCTACATAGTAGTTGTGTACAATAGGCCTTCATTATACGCCGTACGCATTGCTTATATCGGCCAATCCCACGTTTCACAATAATGGGGGTCGATCGCCAATCACTGTAGTCGGCGTAGACCTACTTTTGTTAAAATTCAACAACTGACAAACAATAAACACTAGGCCTAATTTATAGCTGTTACTACTGTTTATGATGTTTATGGGCTTTGTTGCCTGATACAAATAAATAAATAAATGAATAAAAATAGCGGTGCGTCGTAATTTAAGCTTACGTTTGAAGTCTCTTTGGTCGAGTGTGTAGGCAACTGGATAGACGTTGAGGAAGTTTAATACGGAGTAAATTGTAGACATGTTTGATAGATGCCATAATGTGGTTTTCTATGCGCTTCTCCTCTCTTCTCCGTTCCCTGATCAGATCCACACTTAAAGGAACGCAAGAAAAGTATTCGCAACAAACGTGCATCTGACGCAAACGGTCCAGAAATCATCGGTAATGCTACAGTACAGTTTACGGCAATATAGACTATGTGTGTTTTTTTTCTGGAGAGCTCGGAAAGTCAGAAACGACAGTAGATCGAGTAATAGGGTGTTTACACGATCCAGCAAACGTCCAGCAAACTTCCAGCAAACTTTCAGCAAACGTCCAGCTCCATTATAACATATGGCAGCAAACGTCCAGCAATTCACGTGTATTTTGAATACATTTGCTGGAAGTTTGCTGGATCGTGTAAACACCCTAAACGGGCGATCTTCAGTGCTCATCGCAGGCCTATCTTTTTCTTTGCAACTTCAGTCTTAGAGAGTCTAGAGATGGGGCTTAAAATTATTATGATAGTGCTATAAAACGTAACGGACGTTAGTGGTGTTTTATTTTTTAAAAGAATTTATACACTCAGCACACAGCGATTGCCATGATCTAGCCTATAGGTCGAACCAAGCGAGACACTGTTAGCGATAGAGCTAAATTGCTAAGCATGCTATTAGCACGAACTGTTCAGTGTCTGAGTAGGCCTATATATCGGATGTTGATTGCTGTTGTTCAATGCTCGTCGAGTTCAGTTCGTGACGCAGATCTGCTTGCGACAGCATCGACACTACGTCCGAAGCGTCCCGCGATGCCAAGTCGGTCCGCCAGGCGTCTTAGGTACCGATAGTGAACTAGGTCATCTCAACACTGAGGTGCTTAGGTACTGAAAGTGACTTAGGCCGTCCCAACAACACTGCGTGGTCCACTCGGTCCGCCATGCGTCTCTTGCCAAACCGACCTCCACCCCAGCCGTAGTCGACGTCGAGTGCGGCCTCTCGCTTCGTGGCGAGGTCAACTACTGGGCGGCGGTAATGACGAAGTGCCCTGACCAGTGCGTCGACGGCAGCCGCTGTATCAGCCGCATCATCAACACGACGCTCTGAAGCTGACGACTCAGCCATCACCATTGTCGACAGCACCACCACGACTAGCAGTCCGCAAGTCACCGCTTGCACCATGACGACCGTCTCTATGAAACACAACACACATTCACACATATGCTGGAGCGCTACAGGACCAGATGCATAGGTGCCGAGTGCCGACATGTATGCGGATTGCGGCCGTCCGTCTAGTTTCCGTGGGTCTCAAGGCACCGACAGTAATTTAGGCGTAACGACGGTAGGCCTAGTTTTATCTCAAAAAACGTCACTATTTTTATTGTCTGTCCAATGCAATGCATAGCATTGGACAGAGTATAAAATCACATTTGTGTCCGTGCGTGCGTCCGCGCGTCCTACATTTCTTAAGCTATCTTCCTTCTACCTTCCCTTTCCCTTTCCCTTCTCCTTCCCTTATTTCTTCTCCTTCCCCTTTTCCTTCCTCTTTCCCTTTCCCTTCTCCACTCCCTTTTCCTTACCCTTCTTCTTTCCCTTGACCTTTCCTTTTATTCCTTTCCCTTTCCCTTTCCCTTCCTTTTTTCCTTCCCCTATCCTTCCCTTTTTTCTTCTCTTTCCCCTTTCTTTTACTCTTCTCCCTTTCCCTTTTCCTTCCCTTTTTCCCTTTCCCTTCACCTTCCCCTTTTCCCTTTCCCTTTCCATTTCCCTTTTCCCCCTTTACTTTCCATTCCTTTTCTCTTTCCCCTTTCCCTTCCTTTTCCCTTTTTTCCTTTCCCTTCCCCTTTCCAATTCCCTTCCCCTTCCCTTTACCTTCCATTCCTTTTCTTCTTCCCTTTCCTTTCTTTTTTCTTTTTCACTTTGTTTTTCCTTTTCCTTCCCCTCCTCTTCCTCTTTCTCTTTCCATTCTTCCGTCTTTCTTTCTGTGTCCAGGTCCGTGCGTCTAATATTTGAAGCGCCATATCTCCATAACGGTGCAAGATAGACGCATGGTCATGGACCACCCATAGGAACTCGACCCCCAGGAGTCGAATGGTCACGTGACCGATGACGTCACGTGACCTCAAAAGGTCAAACTCGTGACCCCATTATCTTTGAGGCGCCATATCTCCGTATCGGTGCCAGATGGACATTTAGCACATTCCGGTCTTCAGTCTTCACAAATGGTAGGTTTTTGTTTTTAACACGTTATTGTGCTAAATGTAGTTCAATGTTTTTATGTGTGTTTTTACATATTTTTATAAAAGTGAACAAAAACATTTTTAATGTTTTTTTTATTTGCAAATTAATGTCTTTGACATCTATGCTTCGTACCGCTGCAGGGACGGCGGCGGCCGAACAACTGACGATCTCAGCCGTAGCAATTACGTATAGGCATCACGGATCGACAGTCGGCCAACTGGCACCTCAAGCCTAGAAAGTATTGCCAGTCGACAACCTCGAATTTACCACGCATATTGCACGGTAACTTTTGATGTCCATTACTGTCACATAAATCTTTGAAGAACGCTAACCCTATCCCAAACCCAAACCCTAACGCTAGCCCTAACTCTAACCCTAACCCTAATTCTAAGGTTTAAACCGTACAGCTTAATATTCACACGAATTCTAGTCAGTACAGCGTACACTGTATTCACTGTCATTTCCTAGGTGGCGACTGCGATTTTTCGTTTTGACCAGTCAGATGGCCTACAGGCTATTTGACCGGCTGCCTTTCAAATTGTCAGGGCGAATTAAAATAATGTTTTGTTGCCGTTCCATTACTACTGTCACAGTTCTGCAACACAGCCACGAGTTCGTCAGTTGTCATTCCAGTCACCCTCTCGATGTAGTCCACTACAATATCAGCAATATTAATTATGCGTTAATTAACGTGTTAACGCATGCGCTAAAAAAATTAACGCATGCGTTAACGGTGTTAACAAAATCAACGCCTCGACAGCACTAAAATCAACGACCTCGGATAACTGCAAACGATCATTACGCACTAAACGGACATCTTTCGGAGCTCATTACAGAAGAGAAGGATACAGACCATGACCAACACTGTTAGCAGCAGAAATGTTGCCTATGGATCAAAATTGTCCATGGGTTGGGTTGACGGTTGGTCCATAGGTTGGGTGGACCGCCCATAGGAAGTCGATTCCCGGAAGTCGAATGGTCACGTGACGTCGACGTCACGTGATCCCAAAAAGTCAAGGTTGTAACCGCATTATCTTTGAGGCGCTATATCTCCGTAACGGTGCCAGATACACGCATGCGTTGAGGTATAACAAGACAAATGGCAACTAGTGTCGTCGACCATTATTGTAATTTTTTTCCTCTCACTTCCTAAAATCGGGCAATATTTTATGAACTTCGGGTAGACAATTTTCAATAACGACCTCGACGCCAGTCACTATTAGTACAATATTAAACGGGTCTCAATTAGACGCCGAGTCTCTAATACAAGTTGAAAGGTACGAAAAAGCTCTTAGAAGAATACAAAAGAAAATGATGCGCGCGAGGAGTACAATCTAAATATTTCTTGTGTATGTCTCAACTTTAATATTACGTTTTGTCCTGTATTTTGTATCTCGCCGTGTACTCTTTTAAGAACAAAACAAAAGTAAATACCGGTAGGCCTACTATAGAGTTACTCGCAGTATTTTATACCAGTTTTTTCGTGCATATACATGTAGGCTACACTCAATCAAAAAATGGGGACGCCGAGCATTTTAAATTTAGGAAATATTGATGGATTATCAGATTTTTTTTCGACATGTCCCATTTTACGACGTAGACCCTACAACGAAATACGAAGTAGTAGGCCCATATCAGACAAGCGACATAATCGCTCTATTTTATCACGAAACTATTGCGCCAAAAATCGCCGATGAACAGAAATAGTTTCTTAGTCTGAAAAAAGTTGCACGTTTCGTCAAACGTTAAACAACCTCCAATTTAGACATGCAACTTTATCGCGCAACAAAGTTTTGCACAATAAATCTGCTTGTTTTGTTGCGTGTCTGACATGGCCCTTATGAAGAAAGATAATTTCAAAACGAAGACTGGCAGAAAACGTCAGCGCAGCATACCTGTATACACGCAGTGATAAGTGAGAGTGTTGAGCAAGTTGTCGATCGGCCGCTGGTATAGGCTAGTGGAGCGGTCGGTAGAGCATCAGTTTTATACGCGCCATCTCAACCGTCGCCATAGCAGCAGCAGCTGCAGCAGCCGGCGGCGCCGTGATAACTAGCTGCGAATGAAGAGAGCAAATTTGACGAATTTGTTTCGACTCAGCAGCAGCACAACAATACGCTCTTTTAACAACCTCGACTCCAGCCCTAGTACCGTAGACAAGACTGGGCTCAGGCGGCGCAACCTTCCAATCCTTTAGACAAGACGTAGGCATACATTTAAACTGCACTAAACTTTCCACTTTGGTCAGTTAATTCTCAAAAAAAAATAATTACAATTGTTCCCACCAAATTTTATGTTATAAAGCTAAGCTTACAATGTACCAATTTCGATTTCGGCTGGGGCCAAGACCCCGCTGGGAAAGCTCACAGCGCTCTCTCAAACCCCTTAGCTGGCAGTCTTACTTCTAAGGGGAGACGGATGAAAGGAAGAGGCAGAAAAGGAAATAGAGAGGGAGGGAGAAAAGGTGGAAAACAGGAAAAGAGAGGTGAAAGAACAAGGAAAGGAGACAAGAATGGAGGCGAGGCGCTGCCCAATTCACATTTCTGACTACGCCACTGCAGCCCATCGTCCGCTTAGCACCTTACTGGATTCTCACGTGCGCAAAAAACAAACGCGTCGCAGTAGGTAGATATTTGCGAGTAATAATTGAGTAATTGAACTGTTGTCATCGAAATGTTCGTTGAATAGTCAAATGTCGCAAATAACAGAAATAACTGAAAACGGACAAACGGTTGCCGCCAATCTTGTAAAATTTTGTTTTACTGCAGCAATCCGCACAATGTTTAATTGCCCTTTTTGATATAGCTCAATAATATTTGTACAAAATTTTCGGAGATTATTTTAGAAACAATGTGTCATTATTGTTGTAAGTTTTATCACAATTTTAATTGTTTACAAGTAGCACAACTTTTAATAATTTTGACGCGCTACAGCTCTGTTGTATAGCGCGTCTATATGGCACGAATAGTCGTATGTTCGTCCGTCTGTCCATATGTAACTGATATGCATTGTGGCTGAGCGTTAGGTTGTAGAGGAAAAGTTTTTTACACAAATAATTAGTTCTTTGTCGAGGCTTTTTACGCACAAAATTTGGGGGTGCAGTGTAAGGAAAACATTTTCAAATTTCGGATTGAATGGAAAGCGTAAGAAAAATGTGCGTTTTTAATGGAAAACTGGTCATATCTCGGAAACGGTGAGAGATGGGAACAAAGTTACTATGAATCACTAATAAAAAGTGACATACTCTCTTTTAGATAAGATGACTTTGAAGGTCAGTACTGCAACAGGAACTGTATAGGCTGCGGAGTGTCTTTCTTAGCGACAGCTGGGCTTCTTGTTTCAACTGGGCACACAAATAAATCAAAATACAATTAATTTTTTTACGTAGTTTAAACATACGACATGTTTGAAATGCAGAAGAACACAGCTACTCATCGTTAAAACAAATACTATTAAGCCTAAATTCAATAGACTCGCAGTTTTACAGTTTAAAGTGTCTGCCTTTCGCGTTGATGCAAGCGCGCAAACGCTTGCGGAAGCTCATGTTCTAATCGCTTCATAGCGGCAGCTCGTTCCATATCATCAACAATTTGTGTGCAGAGTATTCACATAATATAATGACGTATAATATGACGTCATTATAAAACTAGTATATATATATATATATATATATATACACTGTGTCTCAAAAAAACATTCCAAACATTTTTGACTGTAACTTGAAAACCAATTACCAGCTTTTGATAGTTTTTGGTGCGAATATTCCCGACACAACTTACCATCAAATGACCATTCAGATTTTCACCTCACCTAATGTATGCTTCTGCACTACCTATGGAAAACAGATCAAGCTAAATATGTGTTGAAATAAACAGAAAACCTGGAAAAAAACATCCCCGACATTATCGATCGTAACTTGAAGAAAGATTAGCAGATTTTAATAATTTTTACGCGCGAAAGCAGAATGCTTCGCGCGTCTTTGCCATCGTCTGGGCGTCTGTCCGTCTGTCTGTCTGTCTGTCTGTCACACTCGTGA
>Ga0056128_1004349_pt1 | contig 17703 bp, 10 predicted proteins | sample WorMetLIZISLAND2_FD_71113 | JGI IMG/M metagenome (GOLD analysis project Ga0056128, IMG submission 71113) | Marine gutless worms symbiont microbial communities from Max Planck institute for Marine Microbiology, Germany - Olavius geniculatus... ... | reverse complement strand
CAAATTGTGAGGGAGGACATGTTCTATGTGAAATAAAATTATTGTCTGTCCAATGCTATGCATAGCATTGGACAGACAATAATTTTATTTCACATAGAACATGTCCTCCCTCACAATTTGTACTTGTATTGTGTTAGTTTTAACAGTCTGTGCTTTGTGAGTTTTAACAACAGAGTTTGTGTACTGCATCATCATCGTCATCGTCACTTTCGATTTTGCCTTTGTTTGCGAAAGATAACAGCGAACAACAGTTGAATTCTGCAGTTTTTTTGGTTCTTCTGATTGACTGTAAAATTAATCAGAATTAATTTTGAAAGTTTGCAGTTAAAAAATTTAATCAGTATCAGCCCTAGTAATGTTTCAGTGGATAGAAATTTCATCAGATTTTGTCATGTTGCTGCAGATGGTGCATTGAAGTCAGACAAAGTGACGATGTCTCTGTTGTCTTCGGTTGGCACGGAGGAGAATGGACCTGTGGAAGATCTGTCATTGATGCGGAGGTCTCGCAAGTCTCTGTCGTTAGACAACCTGCAGGCAGTGGCAGCTGATGACCTAAGTCCTACTAATGATGAGCCCGGTGCCATGCAGTCTTCAGAGTCGGTGATGTACGCACGCAACATGAATCAGAGCTTCCGTGCAGCTGTTGACAAGTCATTCGATGGACCGTCACTAGCCGCGACCCTAGCTGGTGAGTGTGATAGTTTCACCAGTGAGTTAGTAAGTAAACAAGTACACATTACTTGTTGCACAGCTTATGTCAAACAGGCTTGAGTCATATGTGCTGAAGGTTAGCGGTATTTACCTAATCCGCTTGGCTATTAGTGTGTATATTTTTGTACAGAAGTTTATTATTCCATAATTGCTAAAGGTTAAAAGTATTAAAGGCTGTGTATAGCTCTTGGTAGGAAAGTCGTCTCAGGGCTGCGGGCTTCACCTGCCATATGAGATTGCACATGGAGTATGGCACCCGACACGGGTTAATGCACCCTCCTTAACTGAACCAGTCAAACTGGTAATTATCTACCCAGAGGGATGGAAGGCTGATTTGATGTGTTATTTATAACTATTGGTCCTTTTAGTAGTGTGACACTGTTTGCTGTGTGACCAGAGGGCATCGCACCTTGTAAAAAGTCTTGTTGCTGCAATAACTAAAATTGTGCTTTTGAACATCAGTTTAGTGTTCAATACAGTATTCGTTTATGCAAACATAGCTTTGAGAAGTTACGCTAGAAAAGTAGTAGACTGGTAGGCTGCTGTTCTTTTTGTTTTTCTTAATTTCAACATGTTTGTTATTAATTCTGTTTACTTTATCATTTCAGAAGCTGAGTGGACAAGTGAAAAGAAAGGAAAAGGGAAGAAAGAAACGGGCAAAGGAGGTTTTGGACGTTTCTTCAGGTGAGATTTACCTATTTGTCACCTCTGTTACTAAAGTAAATTTGTAGTTTGGTTTCTGTTTGTTCAATTTTGTTGGGAGGATTCAGTATAGTCGTTGTTTGTTACCATGACTGTTGAACTAGACTTTAGGCATTTTACTGCTACTAGTCTACTGGTACTCAGAGATACTGCGTTATAACTGTCTGGGTTTTTTTTGGTTTTAGGTTTTCTCGAAAACGCAACAAAAGTGTTCCTAATAAATCAGCTTCCACAGATAATTCTCCTGCTAAGCCACATTCACGGTGTGTTATATGTTTATGTGACTTTTTAAAAACTCTTTCTACCCATTGGACTGACTTAGACTAAACTTCAGTTTTTGATGGGCTTATCATCATCATCAAGTTCAACATTATCAGCATCACATATTCATTGGCAAATCGCAACTTTGCAACAATAATCACAAGTATTAAGTGCATGCAATACATTAGATGAAAAACAGATATGCACGATACTTTTAGTGGAATGTCACTTTAGAGAGTCAGCAAGTCAACCTTGGTCTTTGTGCAAGATTCTTATAAGAAATTCCCTGTTATTCAGATGAGTTGTTTTGCATATATAGTATTAACGTTCTATTGTGTCTTTGGTCTGGTATTATATTGTAAGTTAATAACTCACTCAGGCAGGTACTATTCCAGCAGGTGCATCGTTGTGGTACTAAAACATTTGTCATCTGCTTCTTCATATGTTTTTTATGTTGTTGATCATTGATTGTTCATATAGTTCTGACTCAATTTTGGTTTTGCATGGATGTTATTAGAATTCGGAACTAGATGATATAGAATCTGTCTGTGTAGGTTAGATAAGAAAGCCGCTAGCACTGCGTTGACAATATCAAGCCCAGTGGCTTTGATCAGTGCTCCGAGCAGCGTTTACAGTAAGCACTTGCAGACATCTCCAGTGGTCACAACTACAACTGCCAGAGAGACACAGACTCGGTCAGTTTATGTCATGGACAGTTTGCCGGCCGTAATTCAGCGCGACCGAGTTCATGAAGATCACGACAAAGTTCACAAACGTGTTTCACCAAGCAATCTGCTTTCACCACAGCATAGGCATCTACCAGGGTATCCTTGTCTAGTATCAGCAGCAGATACACCACCAGTTTATGTCACCGGCAGTTCACCAGCTGTAATTCAGCATGAACCTGTCTTACCAGCAGTTATGAACAGTGTCGATGAGCCTCGACAGCCACTGGATTCACCCAAGCAAAGGCGTTTACCACAATATCCTCGTCCAATGTCTGATTATTTTCATAGCAGTCCCACATATAAGTCTGCTCCACAGCAATCGATGTTCGCTTCAAACGGTGATTCAGGTCCAACATCGCAAGCCACTGATAAAGGTCCTTCCGCGAACCAAGGAACGTCCAGTTCTAAACTGGTGCCAGCATATTCAGCACCTGCTGCTAGGCATCCTAGAAGCGAAGAACAATGTATCACGCCACCATTTGTCGGTAACAGAGAGCGTCAGCTGCCCACAGTGGATTACTCACCACAACGTCAGCACGTGCTGCGATATTCCCAACCAGTTTCAGCTAGTCCGACGTATGCATCTGCCCCTTTTCAGCAACCAGCTTACAGTCCGCATAGTCAAACGTCGGTTATGGATAGCTCTCCACGCCAGATCACGTTCGGCACAAATAATGAGCCAGCTTACTCGAGAGTTCAACCCCACGTGTTTCCAGTCAAACCATTCTTGCCCACTGCTGCTGAGCAGTATATGTACGGCAGACCATCACCGAGTCATAAACCTGTACCGCCAGCACCAGTAGTAAATCATCGGAATTCTCAACCAGCCGATCGTGCAAATTACGATAGATACAGGCAGCATGATCCAACTTTAGTTTATCTCGGATTTGATTCTAATTACCATGGATTTGATCCATATCAGCAGCCAGCGGTTACTCCGCCCAGGCACATTGTGTCGACGTCGGATGTGGATGGAGTGCAGCATCATCAGCAACAGCATCAGCAGCAGAGAGATGTGGTAGGTAGAAGTAGTTCGTGGCGAGCACAGCTGCCACCACCTGCTCGTGGAACTAATTATGAAGCTGCATACGGAAACAGTCCACCAGCAGCAACACCGACACACAGAAGCAGCTCACAGAGAGAAACGTTTTCGGTTGGAAGCAAACCGGTTCAGTACCGGGACAGGTTGTTGGCGTCTGGGAATGGGCCGCTGGGTGGAGCTCGTCTGCAGAATATGCTGATGAATGATCCGTATCGACGGCACGGTCCAATTGATGATGGAGCAAACTGTCTCCAGCGTGACAGGTTTAGGACAGAACTGCCGGTTTTGAGCAGGGAACACGACAACCTTTACCCGAAAAACAGTCCAAGGACCGAGAATGTTAACGAGGACAGGGCAACTGTGGGAATTCCGGCATCACAACCCAGGCTTAGTCCGGCACCAGCAGCCAGCAGAGGACCATCTTCTCAGTATTCTGTACCAGTAGCTGTTCATGGTCGGCCAAACACTGATCTCTTCCGGCGGTATCCATCGCCAACACAGAACAAGCAGTCTCTCGACCCTCGGCTGCTGTCACCTGGCGAACGCCAACGTGACGAGTTCAGGAGTCCGGGGACTGATGAAGCTTCTCCCTATAGCATACGTAGTAGACAGGTATGTATAGAAGATTTCTAGATTTTCTTGCACGCTTGTCTAACTTTGTAGATTTGTGGACCTTGGTTCATATCTTTTATTTGTTTTTCGTTGATTTTCTTTTTTTCACAGCTTGGCAATTGTGTTGTAGGCCTATGAGGTGATCAGTATTTATTGTGACAAAAATTTAACAATTGAAAACTTTTTGATTGCTGTGCTGGAAATATTTCTTGCTTTTTCAACACGTGTATTTGTTACTTTATTAATTATTTTGTGAAATAATTTACTGCAATTCGCTGAGAAAGATTGGAACTTTCTGTCATCAAATGCTGTAGTAAAGAATGAGTAAATAGCATTCAAGAAGTTAGAAGTTGGGTAACATTTGGGATGGCCCGATAGAGATTATCCGCATCACTTGTGTCACCTACCTATCATTACATTTCAGTTAACAGACAGATGCATTTTGTTCCAATATTAATTATCTGATTTGACATATTGTATTGTATTGTTATTTGTATTTTGTCATTTGTATATTGTCAAAATATTGTATTTGTGTCATTTGTGTTTTTTCCTATAGCTTCCAGCTGCACCAGCACCTGTGAACAAACATGCAAATCAAGTGCGTGCCAGATCAGCAGATCCAAGGTGCCACTTCTTGTCCTTGATAATCACAGGCTGAACGGTAGTTCCGTTATTATGTGTTTGTGTGCATTCCGCCTGGAAAGGCTGTCCCCGAAATGACCTATACTGCGTCGGGTGGGACGTTAAACCCTACTCACTCACTCACTCCAAGGGGGGCTTCTCGGCAAATATGTGAAATATATGCAAAAAAATTTTATTTATATATGCCTTTTTTCTTCAACCCCCACAGGTCAGACCTCTTAAGGGATTTTGTAAGGGATTAAGGGATTTTAAGGGATTTGGCTTAGTATGGCAAACAACGTGGTTCTGCAAAAGGGAGTGCATTTTTTGGGATTAGAAAATTAAAATTTAATATTTAACGTATTTATTTGCAAAAATCAAAAAAAATTACAATGGTGCCTATGGGGAAAATTAAACAATTCTTTTAATTCTTTAAACGGTCATAACTTTGGCTGTGTATAAGATAGAGTCGTAATTTTTGGTTCTAGGATATGGTTTTCGGAGATGGCCAATTTAATGGTGTCATTCAATTTTACCCCAGACCTTCCCTGGTTGCCATGGCAACGAAATTTGGGACAAAATGGGATATAACTCGGCTTGTGTAAGAGATATGTGCGACATTTTTGCGTCTATAGGGTGTTTTCGGGGATGGGCCATTGAATGCTGCAAATCGAATTTTACCCCGACTGACTCATTGCAATGGAAATTTTACGCAACGCTCCAATAACTGCAATAATACGATTACTTAAATTAGCATTATTGAAGTGTTTTCCGGGCCTATATTAAACGGGTGATGCATGCAATATTAGTTTGTTTATTTATATGGCCATTTTTGTGGATATAAAAGTAATTTTGTTCAATATTGTCAGCAATGCAGGCCAGCGGTGACGTCATGCCTGACGTGTATTGTCTGCTTTGTTCAGTCATGCCATTATTTAGTAAGAAACAGTTATAAGCGGCTTGCCGGCTGTAAAAAATATCTGTGGCGCAATATTTTTCTAACTGATCACCAGTATAAGAAAACAGTATTTTAGTAATAAAACCGCAAATATAAATGTAAAAAACATCAGTTTATACACTTGTTAACGGCAACATTAAAGAACTTGCACATCAAAAACAGCAAAAATCACAAAAGGTGATGTTATTCAGCAGCACATTGACACACAGTCATTTACGCACATTTGTAGTTTTGTAAATGTTAAAGTTTTTTGCTTTGATTAGATTTAGATTCAGAACTTTGAGTACGCATGAAGTTATTTTCGTTGTACATTTTGAACATTTTGATCTAACTGATTTTGATAGGTACAGTATTAAGGCTGGTAAAACCCTAAATGTCTTTATCACACTGCTGTTGTAAGTGTGGTGAACATTAAGTTTAGGAAATGTTGTTTTGGGTTCTCATAGCTTTGAAATCCCTTTGCTGGTTTTTGATAAAATTTGACACAGATGATTACGTTGACGACCCGACTAAACACACAAAATTGAGCTTTAGTTGGTTGGAAAAGGGTGTAAGGGCGACGCATGCATGAAGTTCGTAAGATAACTGGGTGCTGATTTTGCAGGGTTCGTGTTGGTCATGGCAATGATGACGTCATAACCAGGTCGCCAGAAACAAACTGGCGAGGAGCACAGTGGGATCTGTCGCAGTTGCCGGCGGACTCCAACAGTCATGTCTCACAGCAACAGATGGCGCTACCTTCCATTCCAAAGACCATTGGCGCTGGCTCTGCCGATCACATTCCTATCATTAAGTACAATGCAGCAGCTCGACACCAGTCTGGTCTTGGTGTCGGTGCTTACTCATATGGACCACCGCAGTTGGCATCCCTGGCCCGATATCCACTGTTGAATTAGGTACTACACTGGTTAAGGACAGGGTTTGAAGTGTTGAACTAGACGTTTGCCATGCCGGTTAGGGTGTTCGCAAATGTGCAACAAAATAAAATGAAATAAAACAACCAGAGATGGTCGCCATTGGTTGACTTCGATTACCATTTATCATGATGGGTGAAATGTGGTGGTACAAACATGCACATAAGTTGCATTTTATCACAGGGGTTTGAGTCATGTGAGACATATAAACGAGCATATAAACCTAGATGTGGCGGGCTGTGTAAATGTGTTCGTTTTAAATTTCCTGGGGTGTGTTTGTGCCGAACATTAGATGAATTTGATGACATTTTAAGTTAGTACGAAAATATGGTGTACTGCGATAAAACAAGTTGTTTCACAGATGTTTAGCCACAACAATAGAATAAAACCACTAATTTAGCGGTTTTATTCCATTGTCGTTTTATTTTGTTGTGAGTGTGCAAGTGCCCTTGAACTGATAATCTATTCAATTTGCTACAAACTTGTCTTGTGTTACTTATTCTGTTTTTGTTATACCTCAACATAGATTCCTGCAAATGATGCAAATCGCATCATGTGATGTTAACAAATATGCACATTGCACTATTGACCAGTCAACAGTGTGCGCCCACTGTCGACCGGGCAACATTGAAGTTGTCACATTTTTTTGTTCAAGTCATTTTTGTTTAAATTGTTTTCTGATTTTGAGGTATAACAAAACAAATAGTGATGGCATGTCAATCAGCATTGAACATTTTTGATCATCAGTTCCTAAAATGTTGCCCTCGATCTTCGATCTCCAGCAACATTTTAGGAACATTCGGGTCCAAAATTTTAATGATGATTTCGACACTAGTCACTATTTGTATAATGATAAGCAACTGTAGTTCGTGATTGTGATTCACTGTGCCTTTGATTCGTTTGTCGCATAAAGTGCTGATATAAATGTGTTGATTTATTGATTAATCGATACTATGCCATTTTTGAAATAAATACTTATTTCATCTACCTCATTTCATGTTTAAACAGCTGATTGTTTAGCAATTATTAGCAGTGGCGCAAAATAGTGGAACACTTCATTTTTATTTGTGTACAGCAATGTGGTAAGCTAGTGTAACAAGTGGACAGTACTTGAACACCTAATCAAAAAAGTGCGTTTAACATAAGCATTTTTAAAACCACAATTGTGCAAGCATAAAACATGTATGTTGCATGTTTTTGTGTACCATCCTGCGTTTACACAGTTTGTATATTCTGCAATGTGCAGAATACATGTTTGCTTTTACTTACCTGAAGTTAGTCTCAGAATGCAAAATGTTAAGAAGTCTGTTGATTAGTGTTTTGGTTTTTATACTTGCTGCTTGTTTTGATTTTTTGTTTATGGATGTTATTGTCAGACTTTGACTGTGTCTGCTGATTGCAAAATGTGTGCTCATTTCTAGGGACATACTGTCAGTCGTTCATGACTGTATGCAACTTTTTATGATAGTCAGTAATGTCGGTATGCCAGATTACGTGTTTAGACAACCTTAAACTGTAATAAAAGCTACGTGTGTAACAGCAGATCTATTATTTTGGCTATTTTTTGATGCATTGTGTAGCAAACTTGCACATGTGACAGTTTGTTAGCGATGTTTGACTATAAGACAGCTTTTAAATGGTACGTGCATTGGCAGCAGCTACAGTAGTCTTCCAATTATATAACATTATGCCGTTTTGTGTTGTTAGATCGTGCTAATGTAATTGTCATATCGCTGATTCAATCACTGGCGTGTATTTGTTACCACTGCTATGTGTATTCTGTCTGCATATTTATCTCATTGCTTTATAATAATGTTGCATGCTTTAAATCAAATTCTGTGAAACTGTTTTGATTAACTGCATTACTGTAGAATTGTTAAGATAATGTGTCTTCTGCATTTTATTGTCTGATTCGTGCAACAGTTGATGTTTCTGTTATGGTATTTTTCGATTATTTTGTTGAAATATACGTTGTGCAGATGCGAGTATAATTTGTATTTTAAGAAATAATGTTAGTGTGAAATTTCATAATCATTATTTATGGTTTTGTGCAGCCACTATCTTGTGCTCAATTAGTTCATAATTGTTTTGGATATACAACATCGGGTGTTATGGCCAGTAGTGCAGTTTTTGACGTTAAATATCATAATGTTTGAGTTACTTTCAATTGCACTATTTTTCTGTCAGTGCTCTTTGTTATTCATTACTGTTATGTTATTTTGTATTGCAGATATCGTTATTCAACTGTTAAAGAATTATTGTTAGGGACAATAGAAAATCACGGCAAAAATGGCAAAAAAAATCACGGCAAACTTTTGTAAAAATCGCAAAAATCATGGCAAATTATGGGCACAAATATCATTATACACTCTGTAAAACTCAACATCCACCATTAATGACCATTATTACATGCAGTGGAAGTGTTTCATTTGTGAAATTTTGTTGGTACAGAACATAAAAATACACGCTCACATTTTGAGCCAGAAAGTAACAAAGCACGTGGAATTTGGTAGCACAGACAAGAATAAGTATTTTTTGTGTTAAAGTGACATGATGCACTTAACTTATGCTGATTAAAAACAAAAAAATTCTTGTAAAAAACTTAAAATCACGGCGTTTTGGCTAAAACATGGCATTTTGGCAAAATTATGGCATTTGACGAAAATCACGGCGTTCATGATTCTCGTGTTTCCATGATTTTGTACTGTCCCTAATGCACATCAAAATAACGGTTGTTGTTTCTTCAGACATTCTGAATCAGTTGATAACACTCAGTATTTTTTCCTAATTTCTCGAACGTTCACCTATGTTGTGTATCAAGAAACTTTTCAAAACAGAGTTACATTTTTGCATACTAGAGTATTTGCTGTGTGTGGTTTTGAGCTGTTCTGCTGATTAAACAAGCGCATGTTTCATTTCCGTTGAATTCATTCCGGTTCAGTAACTTTGTTTTACCAACTTGTCTGCAATCTCCATCATCTAACACATAATACTAATGATAGTAGGCCGCAATATGGTTATTGCCCGTCTGTCCGTTTATTTGTCCAATCAGGGCTTATAAAAACTAGAAGGTGCAGAAAAACCGGAATTGGTGTGAACATTCTCAAGTAACTAATGTGCCAGTTTTTATTTCAGAAGGTCAGAAGATCATGGTTAGGAATCAATTAGTTGTATGTAGTTATGTAGTGACTGTAGTCTGTAAATATGAGATAATATGTGATATAAAATATGTTGTAAAAGTAATAGATTCTGTTAGAAAACACATTTAACTCAGCTTTCAGAAGCATTAGTTACTATCTAAAACTGTAATTTAATTATGTTTAAAAGTTGTAACTCTCATGTGACTTGTGTAAGCAGCAAGTGCTAGACCTTTACTTTTAGCATAGGTTCAAATGCAAACTGATTAAAGGTTATAATTTGATGAATTTATTCAATTTATTTGTCAGTGGTAACGTTGTATAGCTACGGTCAAGTGCTGCACTGCTTTGCCACGTTGAAAGTGTCCACACCAAAACAGCTGAAGCCATTAACATTTGAATCGTTATCTGTTGTTGTTGTTTGATGGATAAAATCATCAGCTGTCTGATGCTGTAAGTCTTATGTGTTGTCACTTCGTGGTTATGTGGTCTTTGTGTTCATTAATTGGCTGTTTTGCATAATTTCTAATCGTCAGGTGCTAATTGCTGATTCGTTGATTGTTGGATTATTTGCTCTTTGCTAGCTATTGCGGTTGTTTTGTGGTCGTTCCAGTAGGCCGCATTATTGGTCTTGCTTGTCCGTCCATCCATCTATCTGTCTATCTGTTTATCTCACGGGTTCGCTTTTAACTTGAAAACAAAATGGCTTAGAGAAAAAAACGAAGTCTTTGTAAACGTTTCCAGAGTATGATGAGCAATCACTGTGCCAATTTTCACTTCAAAAGGTCAAAGGTCAGGGTTAGGGTTGGACAGTGTAAGCTCGAGGTGGATGGCCACATAGTATTGGCATATTAATAAAGGTTGTGATTTGTTGAATTTATACAATTTATTCTTTATTAGTAAATTTGTCAGTAGTTTATTTGTCTTATTGGTTGTACTTCAGTTTTCAAGCATTGTAGCTCAGTCCACAGTGAACTGTAATTCAATTTCACAAATGCTGATGTATAATTAATGTTGACATGAGTGCAGTGAGACGTAAAATAGTTCTTGTCGAATATCTGCCAAGACAAAAACTTAATACTGTAGAAGTGTTTTGTTTTGTTCAGGTTTTGTCAACTGTTAAATTTTGAGTATTTATCATCTGTTGCGTGTTTATCTGTCATCCCTTTAACAAATACATAAGCTTCTGCGCTTATTTGCCAATGATGTCAGCCTGTCGCAAATTTTTTTCTGAAAATACAGAAGTTAGCAATAAGCAGCGGCGACGTGGGATAAAAAAAGTTGGGGAGCGAAGTTGCAATTTTTCGACAGAGGGTTATGGGTGAGTATTCAGAATTTCAATGTTGCTAAATCCTACATCCTCCCTGTGAAAGATTTTTAGGCCAAAATTCTGTATTTTTGGAAGAAAATTTTCCAACAGGCTCAAATTTAGGGAGGGAGCAATTGCCCTCTTTTTTCTCATTTTGGCGGAGATATGCACTTTTTTATGCACACTTTGAGTGCCTTTTTTGGCTTTACAGCGTTATTCGTATCCGCGCAATTTCCAGTTTTGTACTCTGACTGAACGACAGTATGTCGTATACATGTAAGTTACAGCTGATGCTGGTAGGCATTGGCGTGTAATTATCCTTTATGTGCTTCTGTAACACCATATTGTATTTGTTTGCAGTGATTCGTCTCTTCAGTTAACTGTATATTATATTATGCTGATAGTCACACCTTTTCGAATCAAGCTGTTTCAGTGTACATGATAATAATTAGTCAATCAGCCAATGAATCCGAGTTTATTTCAGACAGGTCCATAATTATTTAATAAAAGATATGAGTTACAATAAAAGAAATAGAAAGTAAATGAAGGCAAAAACGGTGTATATAGTGAAGAATGGAATTGAGATCAGCGATGTTGCGTGAAGTCTGTGCATGGTTGCCTCAGTCGATCGTGTAAGCTTAATAAGCCTGTCGATTTGGTTTCATGTCTATTTTTTACTTAAATCTACTGCCAGTATTTGACTAACTGTGATTCGTCAGGATACGGTCGCAGGACGGAAGATAGACAAGACCCGTGTTACACGCAGTGCACAACATGTATTTTTGTTAATAAATGTGACAAACGCACTGGAAACTCAAAGATTACAAATTAGTGATTTACAAATAACTTTTGACACAGCAATATAGTCAAAAAGGCATATAACTATAAGCGATTGTTTGTGTAAATTGCTAAAACACAGCCTATAGGTAACAAAATCATTTTCACGGTACCAAGTAGTAGTGTTCGAAAATTACCGGTAAGATTGGGAATGTTACTGTTACCGTAAATTACCGGTAAATTACCACTAAATTTCCCATATTTTACCTTTAACAGAAGTGCATCCGCTGAAAAAGTCTCAGAATAGCTGTTAACATACGTAAGTAGACGACTTTGGCGCTTTATTTTCAAAATCAAATTGATTGGACTATTATGGCACTTAATGTGTGTAAAATTAAATGTCTAATTTAAGTCTTTGATGTGCAGGTTTTTCAAAAGTCCGTAATTTACCGGTAATTTTGCAATTTTACCTTACTGTAATTTACCGTAAGTTACCGGTAACGTTACGGGAGCTTTAAACCCCACCACTTAGGCTATCCAGACGCTGAATATAAGAGCACAGTAGTTCACGGAGGCATTGGGTAGATTTCCTCATACCAGGTATTCAGAAATACCGGTAAGTCAACCGAGCAGGATTTCTGGATATCTTTGTGGGATATTGGTGGAGTGCTATAACTAAACCTCTAGAGCCGTTTACTGTAGACTGAATTCTACTAATCAGTAAGTAGTCAGTGCTCTCTCTGTACAAGGACGGTCATGTACAGAATAATTCTGGCGTCGTATACTGCGCTGCTGTAATTGTGACGCGACGTACACGTCTGAAGCCGACGACAGCTTGAAGTATATCTCAGTCACAAGACGACAGTAGTACAGTAGGCATACGACAGCTAGGAGTTATGCATGGCTCGGATTAGTTAGAACCTTGCGTTGCTAAGCGCGCTATAACTTCATATTACCGACGCCAGCGACGGGTATAAGAGCATGGACTCGCAGGCGTAACAGACATTAGGCAGGACGATACAGAGGCGACTGCGTCGTCTCGTTTTTGTCTTGTAACTCGATTTTGTAGATTTTTAAATTTATCATAAAATAATTTTAGTTAAATATTTTTGTTCGCCACATTCATAATATTTCTAAAGTACAAAATACGTGAAAGTATATTACGTTAAATTTCATATCTGTTAGGCCTAGGCCCTATTTGCATTCTCTTGTCCGAAGAGCTGAACCACCTTTCACAAACATTTCTCCACCAAAATGGTGACTTACATTAGATTTAAAGAGACCTAACGCCGTACGTAGGCCCTAATACCTACAAGTTGTGCTAGCTTATAGGGGCCTACGTCGTAAACAGCTCAAAGTGTCAGTCAGTGTTCAACAACAACACTGAAAACACAGGATTATCCTTTCACCGGGGGCGTTCTGTGACAGTTAAAATGCGTCAATTTTGTTTACGGGGAGCTCACGACGCTTCCCAGACGTCTTTGTCGGCAGAAGAAGGGATACTTTCTTCCCAATTCCGCCCCTTCGTTTTTTAGTAGTGGTTAATCTTAGCGATCGACGGTCATCGTGGACTGACATGGGGACGCCTTGAGCACCCTGGTCTTAAGCTTCACTCTGGCTGCGCCCCTGCTTGCATGGACTCATATATACCAGCACCTGCAGCTGCAGTAGGCTAGTATGTAGGAGTCACAGTCAATGAACGAACAGACAGACAGAGTCAGAGACGCTAAATCCGCCGGTGACGATGCATCAATTTAGCGCTGCCGCTGGGCCGGACGTGTACCTATAGCACCAAGTCGCCGGCCGGTGCCCCATTATAGGATCGCCTCCCCCAGAAAAGTCTCCCCTTACGTGCAAAATCCGCTAAGCCCGGCGGCCGCCCGAACGGGACGGATTTTTGCCGGTAATTGTCGGCCGAAGATTTTTGTAGGGGGGGGCGATCCTACAATGAGGAGACTTTATGGGACCGACGATATTTTAATAAGGGGAGGGAAGTCAAATCCGTGATTATCTCTCCCCGGGCAGATTTTTCATGGAGAAGACATTTTAATGTGACACCGGCACAGATGCGCGTCGTCCATTGAAAACCGCGATGATGATGTCCGTGTACAGCTTCAGCAACCGGCGTGATGTCTTATCTACAGCGTGGCTCGTAAAAAATGTGAAACATAGGCTTAAGCTTACATGCTTCACGTCGGCTAGATGACAATGGCTTCATGGCAGGGGGAGCAAACAGAAGGGAGTAGTGCCTCCCGCACCCAAAATTTTATGTCTTTCGGAAACTTTTCTTTCTTGTTATCGGAAAATTCTCTGAGAAGGGAAATTTCCATTTTGGGAGAAATTTAATGTCAACGTTAAAATTTTAAGCAGCTATAATCTTCTCCTTCGGAAATTTGCATTATTGTGTGTTGGAAAATTGTATTTCTTTGTCCCCATCTCCCAACTTTTTAACTCACGGCGCCGCCGCTCCTTATCCGTACTTATTAGATTTGGCAACAGGTAAAAGATGATGTAAACAGTGATTATCATAAGTTGCTTTATGAAAAGCTGGTCATCATAGCTTGCCAATAGCTCGTCTACAGTAGCGATAAATTTAACATATTAATTTATAGACATATAGACTTAGCATATATTAACTTGAAGCCTAAAGGCACGTTTAAACAAACCATTTATCTGGGCAATTTGTGCTTTAACCAGGAAACAATACCAGGATGAGATAGCGTAAGTAATTTTGCTAACTATTATTGCATAAAACACATTATGTAACATCTCTAAGTTAAAACCTTGGCGTTTAAGGACCTTCAAGATATGTAGCCTTTGACTAGAGACTGTCATTATGTAATTAAAATGTATATCACAACTAAAGTTACTTTGCATATATATACCGAGTAATTTTGCTGATGTGACTCGCTCGATGTTTAATAGAGGAGGATTAGAGTGGATAGGCTTGGCTCTAGGATTATAAAAAATAAGTTCTTCGGTTTTGATTAAGTTAACAATCATGGTATTATCGCCAGCCCATTCTTGAACATTATGGCCACTCTTTACTGATTCAGGCTATATTTCTAACACTGTCCGACATAAAACTCCCTCCACGTAAAGCACGTATAGGTTCCTCTTTTTATGCGCCACCCCGTATTGTCAATCCGCTGCAAGCTCTGATGATGTTGCTGGACTGGACTGGCTTGTGATGAAATGTAACGGACTTTCTATAGGCTACGGCTATAGAATCTGATATGAGTCATTCCTACTTTTTGCTGCGTCACAACGATGGTCAACACATTATGCCGGTGCAGTAACGGAACATTTCCCCCTGGGCCTTTCAACAGCGGACGTTTTCTCCCTCGGACATTTTCCCCGCCCGGACGTTTCCCCCCTGCTTTTCGAGTGCTTGGGACGTTCCCCCCCTTAGGCCAACAGCATATTATCAGAGTCAGTGTCAAGCCTGAGCAGAAATTTCTTGCAACGCCAAAAGCAACTCCGCCTTTGAAGTCTCGTCGCCGTTGACTATTTTTCAAACACAACGAGCCTTAGTAGGCGCGAGCGCGCGACAATTAACAGCAATTAGAGATGTAGGTCTACGCGCCCACGAGATGATTATACTCGACTCGTTACAGACTGAACCAGGACAGTAGGCTAGAAGTAGTTAACGCACATATTTTACGTGGGCTACACAAAAAAGCAGAATTCGATAGATTGCAGACACTCTACTTGCTGTGGCAAACACTGCGCTTTGAGTGGCATTTTGACGTCGCCGCCCGCAGCTGTTTCTTGAGAAGTTGAGAATTGAGACTTCTTAAAACTTGCCTTTTGTTTGACGTATTAATATTAATAATATTAATATTAATGATAACACAAGAGTATTTGATGTTTGCTGTATTATTTCACCATGCTGACACTGAAAATTATGCCACTATCTAGCGCTCGATCGATTCTCATGTGAGTAGGCCCTATATGAAGGGTGAAACGTCCGAGGGGAACATGTCCAGGGGGAAAGACGGGTAGAAAAACGGTGGTTTTTCTTAAAAGCATGAAGCAAATACTCTATAGGGGGCCTAAGGGTTTTCGTCGTTGTCAACGTCCGATCTGCAGATCAAACTCAAAAAGAGTAATTTTTGCAACATATAGTTTTGTCCAAAACTGGCAGTCACTCCGTAAACGCTATTCGATTTTAGTCAGCTCAGCTTTGAAGATAAATGTGATGTCAATGCAAAAATTTATTATTATTTTCTAGAGTCAATATAATTATGTGTAAATCAATCTGGACTTTTCCATTTTTTCTTTTTTTCGTTTTTTCCCCATAAGCCTATATACTCTTGCTGCAGTCTGTGCAAGTAAACGACAAACAAAACACAAGTTATGACAAAAACTTAACCATTACGATTAAAACACATATACTGACTGATTGGATAATGTGTTTAAATGTCTTTGCTTGCATTTCCAATTTTCATGCCGTCATAAGTTAATTTTTCTGGCAACTTGTCGACATTGATTATGGCGCAAAGAACTTAGGTACCGGTATTCGGTTAACTTAGGCCTACGCAGAGAGATCGCGGGACGATAACATGAAGCACTACTAATCATGCAATCAATTTAATTAGGGCCTACGCCCTGTTTTGACAGCAGCAGAAAGAATTAAACATTTACCGAATAGATCTATGCTAACAGCGTAATCTCGCCTCACATTTTACGCGCGAAAGATAACATAGCTATAGCGCGTATTAGCTACGGTAATTCTGTCTGTCCATCTGTCTGTTCGTCTGTTCGTCTGTCCGTCACGACCCGGTACCGATTGAAGCCCACTTAAGATGGTGACTTCGGGTTTTCACCGTATGATAGCCCAGAGTCTCTAGTATTTCAGGGCAAAATTTTATGCCGCTGGGTGAAGAGGTTTTCCTCGAACAAAAGGCGGAAAGGGGGCACCCCCTGAAAAAGACAGTATTTTGCATCTATTGGCTGCTCTAGCGTAAAAACGGTTGCAAATAAGCACAGACACGCACTGGCAACGAGCTTCTTTAAAATGTCAACATCGATGACTTTGAATGACCATGAATCCCCCAAATCGAGTTTTTCGTGATTTTTTCGCGATTTTGCTTTGCGACACACATTTCAAGAGCGATTTGCGCCGAAATGACTGGGGATAGACTAAGACAACTTGCACATGAAATTTTCGCCTTTAAATGTAATTTTAGCAGTGTAAGTCTCGACCCCCCTAGATTCAAGGAGGCCTGCGCACGCGGGTGTCAAAGAAAGGTACCCCTTAAAAGTGGCTATTTCACCGCTGTTGGTTGGTCTAGCGTAAAAAACGGTTGCAGATAGGCACAGACACGCTGTTTATCATAACAATCACTGGCAATGAGCTTCTTAAGAATGTCAATATTGATGACCTTGAATAACCTTGAACCTTAAAAATACAGATTTTTAGTGATTTCTTTGCGATTTTAAGCTACAGAAGAGTGAATTGCAACGACATGGGTGGAGATAGACCAAGATTATCTGCGAACAATAACTGCTATAGGCTCTCACGCGTCTCATGAGCATTAGCTCAGATTTCTTGTAAATACAGCCTCGATGCTTTGCTGTTTGAGTGTTTGACTTGCAAAACAAGTAATTTGAGCAAAGCTCATGAGACGCGCGAAAGCCTATAGCAGTTCCTGTTCGCAGGTAATCGTAGTCTACCTCCATCCATTTCGTCGCAATTCACTCTTTTGCAGCCAAAAATCGCCAAAAAATCGCTTAAAATCAATATTTTTAGGGTTTAAGGTCGTTCAAGGTCATCGATGTTGATAAATCCAAAAAGCCTGTCATCAGTGCTTGTTATGATAAGCAGCATGTATGTACCTATCTGCCACCATTTTTACGCTACGCGAGAAAATTGCGGTAAAATAACCACTTTTTAGGATGGTAGCTGTCTTTGACGCCCGCCTGCGC
>Ga0056128_1004348_pt1 | contig 17704 bp, 8 predicted proteins | sample WorMetLIZISLAND2_FD_71113 | JGI IMG/M metagenome (GOLD analysis project Ga0056128, IMG submission 71113) | Marine gutless worms symbiont microbial communities from Max Planck institute for Marine Microbiology, Germany - Olavius geniculatus... ... | reverse complement strand
GTATGGCGCGCATAGAATGCTTAACGTGGTCGTGCGGATGTTGTGTGTGGGCAAGCAAGTAAATAAGTAGCTAGAGCTGGGCAGTGGCCAAAATTGTCCTATGGCTTCCCATATACTACTAATAACTAAACAACACATTATGGCCACATCGCTTCTCTGGTCTGTTAAATTGCTTTTCTGCGCCAGAGTTTGTTAAACATTTTCCTTTATCCAATAATATTGCAAATGTCATACTATTTTAGCCTAACACCGACAGCAGTGTAAGGTACGAGCATTTGCCGAGCTTACCAGTGGTATCGGCAATGGCGTCACTGTAGCCTTCTGTGGTGGTCACGTGACCGGAGTTTTTCCGATTCCTCTTGCGCATGCGCTCTTTAACTTTGTTAGCCTTTTTCTTTTCTATACAACAGCGCCAACTAACGACAATGCTATCACAGAACACGACAGGACGCAAACGAGTAGGCCTAATATTCTGCACACTTTTCCGTTCACACTCTGGCGAGCTTGATACTCATTAAGTTCGCAACAACCTGTTGCACTGTTGTACAACCAGGTCAACCCAGTCTCTTATACTCTCAGGAAGAAAAAAAGTAAATAGTAGCTCAGGCCTCAGTCACGTGTTAAGTAAAAAATTTGCAAAATGTTTAACAGATAACCACCGGGTTACCGATAGTGCGTGCTACTGCAGCATGACTCTGCAGTGCATGCATAGGAGTAGGCAGGGGAAGCTGAGGAGATTGCCCCCACCAATAAACCAAGATTGGCACATCACCAAGAACCAAACAAAATCGTATTTTTGTTTAACCGTATCGCACACCTCTGAAACATACTAAACATTCCACACAAATGACTAAAAAAATGCTATGAGATGCGTTTTGAACTTTTGAGGGCCCCAAATGATTTTTTTTCTACACTGTGGTGAATAAAGATTTTCATAACAATGCGTTGCGGTTAGGGCTCCGCTCGCGAGACTCCGCTGGGGGAGCTTAGTGCTCCCGTGCTCTTATAGCAGGACCGGGAGAAAAGTTGGCAAGGAAAAGAAAAAAGAAAAAGTAAGAAAAAAGCGCGAGGACTGTCCCCCAAAGAAATTATTCCGGGCTGCGCTTATTCTGCATGCTGCATGTACTGCCCGATTAACTGTCCATAATGGCGCAGTTTGACAACTCTAGCAAAACTGTGATTTTATAACGACAGATTGTGTTTCTCTATGAAAACACAACGTATACTCGTAAGTTACGTACCCGATCGCGTCGTCGACTCTTCAGATATCGCGATAATAGAGACGAGAATTAAAATGTTGGCATAAAATATTTTCATTGTAAACAAGCCCTTATGTCATCGTGATCTCACGAAGCTCTGTACACTAACGCACGTCAATGCATCGACGATCACCTGCAACATGAAGCCACCATAGCGACTGAGCTTTTCCATTTCCAACGCCTTTCATCCCACCTGGCTATCCCCATGTTTTTTAAAAATTTGCGCTTTTGAGTGTTTTTTAGTATTTACGTATTTATTTTGCTATTTTAGTTTATTAGTCCGTTTCGAATGAGAATGTTTCAGTAAGTTTATTATACACCGTATATCAAAAAACAATTAAAGCCACTTTTTTTGAATAGCGCCGTAAACATTAGCCGATTTTAATAATTCCTGGCACACAATAGCGCAAAGAAACATAACATAAAGAGCTGTGGTTTTGCCCACCTCACCCTAATACTGTTTGTACACTACTTTGTGAAATTCAGAAGTCGCAGTTTGGCTGTTAACAACACTGAATATCGCATGCTTCGGCTTAGAAAATCATTAAGACCACAAATCATTGAAAATCTGTTTCTTAATTTCTTACTCAACACCAATCGCATATATTTTAAGATCGTACGTCGACGAACTGAAACGACGCATCACCAGCGAGTGACCAGCCAACCTCGTCCACTGGAATCAGACTTCAGATCCGTTCTGTTTCTGTGGCGCACCTTCACAAACTATGTCGCACATTGTGAATCCGTGGCGCATGGCCAGTGCGACGCCAGACCTACGGTTACCGTCCCACCAGCGGGGCATCACCGTCCTTTGACCGGTACCAAATTATACTGCTTGGTGAACAAAGGCACATGTGTGTGAAAAACTTGCCCAAGGTTGTAACCAGGCAGTGCCCCGGCTTGGAGTCGAACCTGCAACCTTAGGATTACAAGTTTGGCACGTTACCGTTACACCACCAATCCACAAATTAAGGTGAGATGGGCAAAACCATCGACATTCACGTCAAGTGTCTTCGCGATGTCGCATGTCACAAATTATCAAAATCGGCAAATGTTAATTACACTTTTACAAAAAAATGAAAATGAATAAATTTTTAGACATAGTGTAGATCTGATTCTGATATTAAGAAACCTACAGAACTACAGTTATATATGTACAAACTTTACAAATTTTCATTTTTTTAATTCTTACGAGAAAACGGTCCAGTTCGATCAAATTATAATGTAAGCTACAAAAATCGCTATTCACAGTGCAGACCGTGCTTAAAGTGCAGTTTTCCACAAATCATTTTACCTCGATTGTTTATTTTACGCCTTTAGTTTACGGATTGCTCGATTACATTTCAAAATCATTTGCAGACTGCTGGTATTTTAATGTATTTTGAAATTTCCTGTCTAAAATCGTCTGATGGTCAGTTTTTGAGCTCATTAATTTTAAATTAGCCTCTCTCTATCATATCGTGGCACCTCGTGACAGTTGGTCGAAATAATGATATGCAGATGCAAACATTGAGACGTTCAATAGCGTACCTCAGTCCTGATGAGAACTTATTGCAGACAAACAGCAGCTACAGCTACATCGATCCGGTGCGGTGCGTCAGCCGTGTCGACTGTAAATAAAACTCGTATCCGCCAATATTCCTCTTGGTTTCTCTCTTTTTCTCGTCGCTCGGTTCCACGCACTCGATCCGACTTCACAGCTAGCGCCCGTGGTCACACGGACGCATCCTAATTCACGAGACAACACGGTAACCAACTCGCGGCCACGAATACGACACTGTGGTACTTGGTGACGGGAAACTGATAAAGCGGTAAAATATTAAGATTGCGGAGTCTATGAACCGTGGCTCGAAGTGGGACGGTATGGACCGGTATAGCATACCGGCACTGCTTTGGCTGCCTTGAAATTATGGGTCGCCTGAAAATGCAAGACTGGAAAATGGCGGACGAAAGTGCAGGGCTAGAATTTGACGGACTGGCAATGCGTGTTAAGAGTTCAAAAGACACAGTTAAATGAAGGTGGCTGTTACAAACATTAAATTAAAATTGCATGCTGCAACTCAATTTACACTTGTTTATTACATTAAAGCATACACAGTTTAGGACACTTACAACAAAACATGTCGTAGTTCATGCACAATATTACAAACATTAACGTAACGAATTATGCGATTATGAGTCTTACTGTTGGCCCAATGTGGTATTTTATTCAGTGGATTGGTAAGCTACATCTATAGGCTACTAATAAGTTTGTCTCTTATCTTGATAGGTCTACTGTTGAAATAAACTAACTAAACCTATGCTATAGGTGCTGAGTTTTTACAACATATTTGCAAATACAGAAATTATTCACATACATATAATCGCAATTTTTTGGAATCGTGTAGTAAGCACTTCCTTCCATCTCTGTTAAATTGAATAGGCCTGTCAGATTATTCGACGCCTGCCTACGGCTCGTTAATTCATGACTTATAGGCGAATTTCTCCCGGAGTGTTATAACCGTCCATATTGTCACTCCAATCAAGCGTGACGTACTTTGTTTCCACCTATTTATCACATGTTCGTTCACATTGTGACACATTGCACATCGTTGATTACAGTCTAGAAGTAAGAACGGTTCAATAAGGTCAAACTGTGCCCTCCAACGTGTTACCGGCATCGCAGTTCTAGCAGTAGATTTATGTCTTCAAAACAGTATTAAGCCATTTTCAAATCTGTCATTTTCCAGTCTTGCATTTTCCAGCCTTGCATTTTCGTCCATCATTTTCCAGTCTTGTATTTTCTGGTCCTGCATTTTCAGCGCTTGGAAACCATACCGGCACTTCTTTTCTGAAAAAAGTCATGTAGGTATGCTTTGAAGGCCATTTTGTGAGATTTAGGCAAATGGTCGCTGATGTTTGCATCGATCAGAGGCCAAAATAACGCTAGCTTAAGTGGAGGAAGGAAAGGAAGGCACAACAACCATACTGGCACTTATTTTTGTCCCACTTCGAGTCCTGCTATGAACAGAAACAAGCAAAAAGAACAAGAAAAATGCAACCAATGCCCAGCTGATGCGTACTTAACTACAAATCCCTTAAAAGGACGGCATGCTGACACATAGGCACAATGAAGTAAGAATTTAATGTTGGCAATCAACGGAGGAAGAGAAAAACGCAACATCAATAAATCACACTGTAAATCGACGACAGTTGAAGCTGAAAACAAAAAAAACGAACTCTGGCTATCAACGTTTGTTCTGACCATTAGCTGACTATTGTTTTACTGTACGAAGTACAATAAGGAACTATAGCGTCACGGAGCCAAGTAGTCTGATGCGGACTACGGAGTGTGCATTAGTGCATGGATAGTAGGCTTAGGCTTACGAATAGCATCATGCGCGCCGATCAATCAGACACAGCTGCTAATGCCGCCGCCGCCATAACGCTCCACGAACTACATCGACACTTCCGTAGCCTCCCTGCAACTCTATAAAATAAAATCGCATTATTCTGCTGTTCTTTTATAGGCACAACATAATCAAACAGCACAATTACTTTCGCTGAAAAAATTGTGTTTTCCTGCGTTTGGCAGTTTTTTTTTGTTTTGTCGTCTGCTGTTTTGTTTGCCTGTAAACTTTATGAACGAATTTTGATGATAATTTTGACAGATTGGCTTGGCGATCGCGATCTGAATTAATAGCTAGAACTCCTGTAGGCCTATCGGTAAATGTTTTGGAGCGTTCTTTAATTGCGATTCTGGCTGTTGAGTTTATAAAAACTTGTCATCTTCTTCGCGAGATGGCTCCACTTCATTTCCCAAAATTGATTCAAATAAATTTAATGTAATGAAATGGCTTTAATTTGTGCTAAATTTAGTGCCGGTCTGATCAATATTCTAAAGTCACAAAACGTCAAACAAAGCTGCGGCACAGCATGTTATGTCTATACTCGGTAGAACTATAAAGCATAGCGCGTAAGTCACGCTGCAAAGGATTTTCGACGCGCTATGGTACAAGTTGTCGCCTATGTGTCCGTCTGTCCGTCTATATGTCACGGATGTATTGTGGCTAAGCGTTAGATCTTAGAAAAAAATTTGCACGAATAATAAGCTCTGTGACGAGGGTTTCTATGTACAAAATTCGGGGAATGCAGTGCAAGGAAACACTTAAAAATTTGGGATTAAATGGAGAGGGTAGAACAAATGTGGGGTTTTAACGGAAAACTGGCCATATCTCGGAAACAGTGAATGATAAGGCCAAAGTTACTACTAATCACTAATAAAAAGTCGCATATTTGCTTTTAAATGACATAAAAATTACTGACCTTGGATGACCTTAAAGGTCAGTAGGCGCTATTGTGGCTAAACGGTGCGAGATAGAGCAAAAGTTGCTGTTGATTACAAATGGAAAATCGCATACGCCTCCTCAAAAGAAATGAAATATAAATTATCGACCTTAGATGATCTTGAAGGTCAGTACTAAAACAGGAACTATCCAGGCTGTAGTGCGTTTTCCCTAGCGACAGCTGGGCTTCGGTATCAATCGTTCGAGCGGTACAGATTGAGAGACATTACGAGAGAGAATGGCAAGGTGTCGCCGTTATTGCTGTGTCTACAGGCCGCTATAGCAGCGTCACTTGGGCACGTCAGCGTGCAGCGTTTCTGCGATAATGTCACTCGCGCGAGTAATGATCGCAGTCATTCAGCGAGCAACTGCAGAGAACACGACTTGAGATACCCGCAGCAGATGACATGAGAAGAGAGACTAGTACCTGGGCGACAATGTCCATTCAACCGTTCATCAGTCGCACCAGATTTACAAGTTACAACTAGTTTAAAATAGATACCAGCACGGTTCGTTCTTTTTTTCAATAAACGTGTAGTAAATGTTCGGAACCGTTTTTCTGTTGATACAGATTTCTCGTCATTTGCACGATTTGTCCAGCGCATAAACACGATTATGATGATAACGAATTATCTTGTTACCTACACTCATCGACCTGCTGCCGTTGCTGGTAAGACTACAAAGTGAAAATAAGACACCGAAATTTCACTTTCATCATCCGTCTCCACTTAAGCTTAACATCCACAAAGTTAAACTCAGTATAAAATTTGCAATAAAATGACCATTAAGCCTACAGAGTCCGTCATACATTGAACGTGTTCCACAACTTGCTCCGTCACTTAGTGCCGCGTTTGTTTTTTTTCTTAAACTGAGGTCCGTTGATATGTAGGCCTAAGATGTGCTGCTGACACAAAGTGCCGGTGAAAACAATAATCGGTCAATATTTCATTCACAGTTTCAAATGTCAATATCAATAGTCCATATGGCACGTCTGTATTAAATCTTGGTGACTTGCTTTTTAGACTACTTTACATTATGTCACTTCACATTTGACCAACTTTTGGCGAGAACTCTGGCTGTCGCCGGGGTTAATTAATTAATGGATCAGATTGATTGATCGCCGTATTGATTACGCAATCAGCAATACGGAGATTTGCAAGTCACACAAACGAGTGACAACTTGGATTTTGTCAGTGGTTGGTTTCGTAAACAATACGTATAGTTCGATTTAAAACAAATGCAAAAAACGAACATTATTTTTGAATAAAATTGCAAATAAAGCTAGAATAGGCTTAGTATTATTTTGCAGACATGCTATGCAGACGCTCACAAACTGATTAGGGGCCTAACTTACGATGATCTAACCTTGATAATCGTCTTTAATTTATTAGTTAACCCACGTATGCTGATATTGGCACAATTTTGTTTTTTTATCGAAAACGGTGCATTAGCCGCTTTTACCCTGTAGTGCGCGCCGCTTTATCGCAACCATCAACCGAGTATGGTGTTAATGTATATTTTGTGTATAAGCTGAAATAACTAACGCGTCTGGTGTAAGAATCGACTGCTTTTCTTTTGTCATCTGGTTTGTTCTCTTGCTAATGTCTCGTTCATCGCTCAAGCTTGCATGGCAGCTGTTTAATACGTCAAATGTCACTGGCTTAAAATTAGTGAAAGCATAAAAAAAGCTTCTCTCTTTTCAAGTGCAGAGTTTTCAGTTTTGTAATGCCACCGATTGTAAGATACTTATCTGTACCAGTTGTACAAGTACTGACTGCTTATCACCATTGGTGGATCGTCAAACTGGTCACGTATGAGAATCGCTAAGCGCTGTCTTTCAATATATGCATCACTTCTATATTGAATTCAACCTCTATATTCATCTCATCAGTCATGTCCTGAGCTGTCTTTTTTACGCGATTTCAATTTGCACTCGATCAGACGATTTTATATGCCGCTGCATAAATATGTTTTGATTGATTGATTAAGTAGTTTTCTGATCCGTCTTTTTGTATACGCGTCGGCTCATTTTTTGGTCTTCGGCAATTTCGAAATCGATCGCTCGTTCAGTCTTTCACTGATGGCACTTTCAAAAATCCTTTCCATCGCAAACTGCTTATGACTTATTTATCGATTACTAAACAGTTTTTCGCTTTTTCATGTTCAACGGTTTTCTTTTAGTTTCTTTGTCGTATATTTCTATGTTTGCTTCGGTTGACAGTTTATTTTCCAAAACCACAGCACAATAACAGTACAATATTTTTGATGACATAGGAGAGTGGTCAGAAGCGTCTGGTGGATTTGACAGCTGCAGTCGGCAGCAAGTTCTTTGCACTCCGTTCACAACAAGACGCCAAGACGACACATTGTCGCTAATAGAATTTGTTTCCTCGGCTGACGAATGCAGCTGACGACACAAATAAACTTGGATGTTGCGGTCTCGAGAAGAAGTGATGCGCCGTATACACTGATGTCAGAAAATAAACCGCAACAACAGCATTGCGATATGTCGTGTACGACGCGGGCGCTCGCGATTTTAGCTTTGGCTGACAAACAATAACCGGAATCCAAAGCTCTGTTTATAGAAGACTAGCTAAACTGAACAAAATTGAACTAAACCGCTCAGTTCCGTTTGCTAAGTGTTTTAAGGGTTCATTTCAGTTCCATCACTGTGTACACTTTCTGACAATACGTATATCGAAGTGTCATGCTTAGCAAATAGTGTCTAACTGTTTTATCATTTACAAACGGCTCTGCGGTAGCTATTTTAAATGAAGCCCAACATAATTACCTATTTTTGATACTTTTTAGCTTAAAGAGCCTCTATGTTTGACTTCTAATAAGGCCTACTGATTTATGTTTTAGGCATACACAAATTCTAGCGTTTTCTGTTCGTTTGCAGTGCTTTAAAAGCCTGCTTTTTCATGTTTTCTCTGGGCGAGATTTATTGGCCAACAGCTAACTGACAAAATATCAAAGTTATTTCTCTACTTTTGCGTATGTGACGCGTACAAATAAATACTGTCTCTCTCTACATAATTTTGCACATGTATACGTAGTATATAGTAAACACATTTTAATTTTTGAAGAAAACGAAATAACACAGATGCGCCTCTCTAGATTTCGCTCCAAAAGCATCATTCGAACACAATCTCTGACAGACGATTCCCTGCGGACAGAAACCAGCTGAACAGTCGCTGTGCTGGTGGAAATTAGCGCCACAGGCAATCATCTCAGTCATCTGACGCAATCAGCGAGGAAAAGTTGGCCTGGAGAGGTCTAATTAAAAGGGTCGATGTTGTGGGAGTTAGCCTGTCTGCGAGTTGGAGTAATAATGTGCTGTAAGGCACATCAGGCATATATTCTGAGAGACTAATGATGCGGAGTGCGACTAAAGCAACGCCGGGAGCAGCAGCAGATAAGTGGTGCACTGCAGGCTGTTATCTTCTGCATCTTTACAGACGACGTCTCTAACGAACCTCGTGGAACAAGAGCCAGAATCTTTTTCAATATACAGCTGTACTATCAGACAGTGTTTGAATTGAAAAAAAATTAGCTAAGGGTTGAACTTTATGACGGTCGAAACCCGACCAAAAACTGTAATGTAAGTTGCATCACGGCTTGTGCGCTGTTGTATAAGCGATGTGCCAAATCAATGGGAAGGCCAAAATTTCGACCCCCCACAGTTCCCACATTTTTTCAACCGATTTTAATGAAAGTCAAAACCAAGAAAGATATCCGGGATACGACCCCACATGCAGAATTTGGTTGATGTGGGGCGACGGAAAAAGGGTCTGCGTAGAGAGGGTATTTTCCGTTACTTTTTGTGTTCTGTTTTTTTTGTATTCTTGCTCAAGCCTACAGGTCACACCAGAAAATCGATCACGACCGTTTATGGCTCAAAACGCGTGTTTCCGCGAAAGGTAAAGTTTTTTGGGGGGTCTCAATTATAAAAAAATAATGTTTGGAAATCAAAACTCTCCCAAAACATGATTTTTGGGGGCCTGGATAGGCATTTTAAGCCTATTTTGCGAAATTTTCGAATCGCGATATCTCGAAAAGTACTCACTCGATCAACACAAAATTTGAAGGAAAATTTCAGGTGCACAAACGGACTTCGTGGGTGGTCCAGCATTACAAAATTATAATTCAAGATGGTGGCGGCCGCCATCTTGGATTTTTGCACAAACAGCAATAACTCAGCCGCCGATTGACGTAATGTAGATGAATAAAATTTTGAAGTAATGTAGACAGCTGTCACCGAAAATAGACCATTTGACCATTTGAATTTCATCTATCGCTCATAACTCGTTTACTATTGCACATAGTTGGACAAAATTACATTGGAGGTCCTACATGCACGTATGTCAAAATACTGAACAAAAATAAAATCCAAGATGGCTGCGGTCACCATCTTGCATTTTTGCACAAACAGGAATAGCTCGGCTGCCGATTGACGTAAATGAATGAAATATTGCAGTAATGTAGATGGCTGCTACCGGAAATGGAACAATTGACCAAAATGAACAAAAGTAATAAATTTAAGTTGGCGGCTGATACCATTTTGAATTTTATTTATTGTTCATAACTCGTTTATTATTGCACATAATTGCACGAAATTTGGCCCGTGTATTACTTTTGAGGTCCTACATAGAAGCATGTCAATATATATTGAACAAAAATAAAATCCTAGCTGGTACTCGATGTAACTGTTCGCTAAATTCTATGAATTAATTGTCAATCACATAAAACTGTCATACGTAGATAATGTATGTTTAAAAATGTTAAAAGTCACGAAATTTCAAAATTTTATTTTTAACCAGTGCAGAAAAAAATACACCAAAAAGTTTGTTTTGGGGTCAACGTTGACCCCGCGGTATTAGCAGGGTTAATAAGCATCTAAAAAGTTCTGTCATAATTGCTGGCTATAACATATTGACGAATGGGCAACAAAATGAGCGCCTAAAGAAGTCAGTGATCAGTTTTGGTACAGTCAGCAGAGGCAGTGAAGCAGAACGTGTAGAGCGGACAGCGACGTGCGGAACCACCGACGTGCGGAACCACCGATCGAAACACGGGACGTGCGAGTTTTCCGCGTCAGTTTTAACAGCCATCTTGTACACCACACGTCCACAGCAAACCACTGGTTTGCTGTGGAGAAGTCGGTTTGCCACTCGCCAGATGGCGCGTTGATCGCCTTGAACTTCTGCGAGTTCACTGCGAAACGTGTCGGTGCGCGACTTCTACATCCGTAGAGTGGCCTATTAGAACGACCGCATAAAAAAGTGATAACACTGACGTGTCTACGATAATATTCTGCGGCAAAAACACGTCATGAAATGTTCTGGTTGGCTCGTAATTGTAACCACGACTCCAAGCAGAGTGCAGCTGTAGTGCATATCGCTCTGTTCTCTGACACATGCAGTCAAGTTCAGTGATTCGACGTCATAAAACAACGATGACGTCAAAAATGTCAGTCACAGCAACGGTGGTAAATCCACAAAACGTTAAAAATAACGACGACATTGCAGCTGTAGTTATATGTTATAGTATTTCAGTAAGCCCTACTATTCTCATTTCCTGTAAACTACTTCGCAGTTTTAGTCAGACAAACTTTATCTCTAAGCTGCTCGCTTTCAGTAAGTGGTTGTTTTTTACTGAATTGACTGACTGACTGATTATTTTGTTGTCGAATGGTTGATCGCAGCAATGCCGGTGTCAACTCACAGGGGTCAAGTGAAGGGCGGAGTGCTGCAGGAATGGCGAGTTGGCTCAATCAACCTCAAGGAAGATCGAGTCCTGATCAAAACACTCGGCATGATCAACGTTCAGAAAAAGGCGTTCGCGACTCTCATGAAGGTAGACCGATGGGAAACTCGTGCACTGCTGTTATGCTATATTCTGTCTGAGTTCCATATCGCGATCAATTTATTCTATATCAACAGTGAATCCATCCGTAAATCTTTGCTTTTCGATTTTCAATAACTGATTTTAGCCGACCGTACTTAAGTAACGGTCGAGCTTATGGCATGGTTGTCGTCTGTTCCTCTGTCGTCTGATTGTCAGGGATGAATTGTGGTTAAACAGTGCGAGATTGGGCCTAGGTTGCTATTGATCACTAATAGGAAGTCGCATATTAGCTTTCAAATGACATCAAATCCGTGACATTGGATGACCTTGAAGGGTCATAACGCACTATTGTATGATAATCGTGCGGTATTGTGGCTAAACCGTAAGTCGTAAAGGGACGGCGATAGGGCGCTGGCGACTTCTTATAGACTGTCAATAGTAACCATATCTTCATCTGCAACGGTTTAGACGCAATTTTCAATGGAAAGTTCCAAGCTATAAGTGGTCCTATCTCGAAAACGGTAAGAAATAGACCCAAGGTTACTATTAATCACAAATAAAAGATGGCATACTCTTTTTTGGGTTACATAAAAATTGAAAATCACTGACCTTGGATGACCGTAAAGGTCAGTGACAACCAGTACGATCGACTATCCTAGCGACAGATGGGCTTCTTGTTACTATTCTATTAGTGGATGAGATTAAAATAACATACAGCCTAGTGAACACAATTGATTATGAAATTATGATCAGCGGTGATCCACCATCATAACCGGGTGTGCATGCAGGCGGACGAGATAAAAGTTCGAACGGCCGAGAAGAGAATGATGACGAAGGCAAAAGGCATGAAGAGTTACCTCACACAAATGCAGTGCGTATCATGCAACATTTTCAAACAATAGCTATGGTAATGTCACGTTCGGCAAAAGACAACGCCATGTTTTTGTAGGGGCATATCTTGCGGAGGGCCGCAAACATGCATAAACTTATTGTAAAAGGAGGAAGACGAAGCCAAAAGTGAAGCTAATCACGAATTGTACGCCAGTTGCACATAATGTTGCTCAGTTTTCCCAGTTAGCAAGAAAAACACCAGAAGCAGGTAATGTCCGTTAACGCATGCATGAATAATGTAGAAATGTTCGTAAAGATAACACAAGTTTTGAAAGTCTCGTCCGCAAAAAGATTTGTCGCCTTAATGACATTTATAACCAGGCCCGCCGAGAACCACAGCGGGGCCCGGGGAAACATTCTGGCGGGGCTCCCAAACATTTTCACGGGGCCCCTTTGGTGAGAAAATTTTTGAATTGTTCTTTTTAAAATGGTACAGTCTGGCGTACTTTATACTTCTGGCCGACGGCGGGCCCCTCCCCCAAACTTCGCGAGGCCCGGGGTAGCTTACCCCATACCCCACCCTCTCGATGGGCCTGTTTATAAATCTTCCAGATGTGAGTTAGGGCCTACATGTAAATATCAAGATGTGTGTACAGTAGGTAAACCTATACAGGTCCAAACGTAATGCCTGGTTCACACATGCAACGTTTGGTGTTTTTTGTTGCTTTTTATTTGGTGATTTCGTCACGCAGCATTTGTGATTTTGGTTCGGTGATTTCAGTATATTTTTTTCGTAATTAGTGATGTTTGTCATTTTCAAACTAATTAGAGAGCAAACGGAACAAAAATGTTTGTGCCATTGATAACTTAATTGCATCCATTGTTCTCTGCTATGTTTGTTTTTCTGTTTGCTTAATAATTAGTTGTGGATAAGTTCTTATATTTTGATAAAATATCTTTCTTCAAATGTGGATTGAGCTTGACTGCATTAAACTTTGCTGGGTGGCCATGCGATCAAATGATCCGAATCTATGTTCCGAATCTCAAACAAAGTCAGAGTCATTCGCCAAGTGGCATCGTCAGTCTCGGCGGAGGTTTGAACTGTCCCAGCGCTTTTAGTTGCTTTAGTCTTCACCGTACACACTGTGCTGATGGATCAGATATGAATGGGCAGCGGGACTGGAAGAGGCGGGCAAACTGGAAAAGTTGATCGCCATTCTTCCTCCGGTCAACACGCAGAGAATCAAGGACGCGGCCCGTCTGAACAAGCTGATGACCAAGGACGAGTTAGAGAGACAACTTTCAGCGCAAGGCTTGACGATCAAACAGCGACAGCTGGATGCGCTGAAGGAGCGCTACGCTGGACTTCTGGAAAGCGCTTCACAAACTGAAATCGCCAGCATCGACTGCCACAAGGTAGCATCACTATTCAGCTCGCTGCGTGTAGTAAGTAAAATGTATAACTTTTACGACGAGTTCTGAAAGGACCACCAATGCAATGAATACGTCTGGTTAACATGTCAAGAAAAATGTACGTCATCATTCATCAGTCTCGGCGTAGGCCTATAGGTTTGTAGTGTCCCAGCCTATAGTAATATAGAACATGTTTTGGCGTCGATAACATTCTTTGATCTCTTGATTTTTTCTTATCGGTTTTCTTCGCACTTTGCGCAAACTGAATAACAATTGCTAAAATAGGCAACGACCTTGTAAATACGTCACCACATTCTACAAACATGAAGACCTAATAAAGTAACTAAAACCCAAACAATCTTCCATTAAAAAATTACCCGGGTTTACTTAGCTCTTGTTACAAATCTTGCAAAAGATTTTGGCACATAAAATCACGTTGAAACATCATTTGGTTATGTACGATTAACATTTGCAAAAATGTTTTCTTTTACATGTAACCACGCGTTCTGTTTTCAGCACAATGTCTTTATTAAAATGTCTCGCAACATTTTTGCAAATGTTTTGTGTATCATCTAACCAGCCTTACCAAGACTTCTGTATAAGTTCAATGACCTTGGAGTGCAGGCTTTCAAGGTGGCGATAGCCGAACGACAGGAGCGGTACAGGCGAATGATGTTGGGCTTGCCTCTTGTAACAGAACAAGATAAACAGAAGGAAGGCGGCGGCCACGGTTCACAGGAGGACCGAATGAACGAACTTGCTGCTGAAAAACGCAGCCGACGTCTCAAGCAGGCAAAAAGCACTTAAAATCGACTGTTTTGTAATTAATAGTTTTCGATCGTTGCCGCTAATGATTAAAAATAATTTAAGAAGATTTTGTGATTATCTAATTATTTGACTGTAACTGAGTGTGAGCATGGAAGCGTCGTGCCAAAATGGAAGGCACTAATCAAATAAGATTCAACACCGTGACGTTATATCTTAGGTAAATACGTTGTAACTCATTCAACCAACTGAACGAAAATGAAATAAAAGCCGTAGTGTGCGGCTTTCATTCTATTTCATTTTATTTCATTTCATTTCTGTCGCTTTGTACGCAGCCTTAGTGTTCTTTTGAAACCTCTGTGTCTTTCGGTATTTAGATATTTTGTGACGATAAATGATGATGATAATTATTGATAATGATGATGACGCTGAGTAAACGCTCGCTGCGCTGTATGGCTTAAGTGCAGGAGCAGGAAGAATTCATTGCGCTGACTCGCAGAGTGCGTGCATTCCGCGCGGTGCCTGCGCCCACCAAACTCACTGTCAACGTTAACAGCAGTCGACTTTTTCTACCAACACGCCCCTCCCAGGCGTGACATAAACCGCGCAGCAACACTGCTCTATCATAATTAATAGCAGGAAGTTTTCTCAATCGGCTGATGTAATTTAGAACTAAATTATATGGACCTTGTCTCCACCTTGCTTCAACATGCGTTTTCACGCCCAGAATGTCACAAAAACTAAAGCGATCCACACTACAGGAGCATCCACTAGACACGCATAGGAACGGAAAGAAGAAATAGGACGTGAACAGAGAGAGATGACGTGAATAGATAGCTCTTAGCTAGATATGAGGACAAGTTTCCCTAAAAAGAAACGGGCTAATAGAAATGAAAGAAAGAGAATGAGAAAAGGAAAGCATGAAAGAAAGACTGGATGAGAAAACAGACAGCCGCATACAACAGGCCGCAACAAGGCGCGCCGACGCCCGACAGCGTTGCTTAGGCCTACTAAACGCAGGTGTACAAGAAGTTCAGCTATTGCTACGAAAAGCCAACCGTACCGCCTACGTCCGAAGCCCAACGTCCGAATTCCAGTCACGGAGATGAAGCGATTTGTCAAAGGTGACACAGTTCTATGCACGCTATGTTAACGGAACGCTGTCTCGAAAACTACAATGAACACTAGTATCACAGACATCGCACGTAGTCATTTTGCCAAGCGATATAAATAGCTACAGAGCAAATGAACAAAAAATATCGGTTTTGCAATTATTTCTCACAATAAAACGCCTTGCTCGGGAAGACACGATACAGCCTATACAGTTTCTGTTGCAGTACTAACCTTAAGGTCATTCAAGGCGAATGATTTTTATGTCATTTAAAAGCCAACATGCGACTTTTTATTAGTGATCAATAGCAACTTAGGCCCTATTTCTCACCGTTTAGCCGCAATAGCGCATAACAGCTTTCGAGGTCATCCAAGGTCAATAATTTCTATCTAATCCAACAAGGCGTAGCCTATGCCATAGTGATTAATAGTAACTTAAGCCGTATCTCTCACCGTTTCCGAGACACGGCCACTTACAACTTTAAAGATTTCATTCAAAATTGCGGCCAAACCGCTGCAGATGGACACATGGTTACTATAGAAAGTCGCCACTGCCCTATCTGCTGGTACCATTGTCGACCCTCTACGACTTACCGTTCACCCACAATACCGCATGATTGGCTTTGATCTAAGAAAAAATTTGCGTGATTCTGGTTGCCGTCTGTCCCTAGAAAAAAAAACCTGCGTCCCTGAAATTTTTATTAGACCTTCAAAAATATCGGCGCAGTTTTCAGTATATTTTCAAAATTTTACTGAAAAAATAGGCCTACTGCTTACGTCTAGCTTAAAATGTTGCAGTATTTTTGCTGAAGTTCTTATGAGTACTATTTAATGTGTCAGTTTTTTATGAGTTGTTGGGTACGTCATGATATAAACATAAATAATTAAAAAAAATTTCTGCAGCCCCGTCCATAATTTTTTGCCGACTGCAAACGGAAGCACGAAATATTTATTTTACGCCATTGTGCGTTATCATTTTTGAAGGTCATCCAAGGTCAATGATTTATATCATTCAAAAGCCAATATGCGACTTCCTATTAGTGATCAATAGCAACCTAGGCCTTATCTTGCACTGTTTAGCCACAATACATCCGTGACAGACAGACGGACGGAAAGACAACTTATGCCAATAGTTGGCTTTACTTAAGTACGGTCGGCTACAAATGCCAGCTAGAGTCGATCTCGGTTAGGAATAGCCTGGTGACATTATAGTCGCGTCTCCTAATTTAGGCCACATAGGACCAAATCAAATACTCGTAGCATGTCTTGTTGTCGTGACACAAACCACAGCGCAATGCTAGCTGCCAGAGATGTGCGGGCGTCCGCGAATGGCCGGGACGCTCGTGCGCAAGCATTTTGTGGACGCGGTCGCGGAGGCAATTTTTGATGTCTTTGCGAACGCGGACGCTGACGCTCCCTGAGAAAAACAAATCTATTTACCGCAACGGTCCTACTTTCTTGCAACACGAACAACAGTACTACAAAATTTTAGTTGAATTTGCAATTTGTCTGCACATGGCTCATTGCTAAAAGCTGTCCCTGGGTTCCAGTAGCCTATATTTTAAACATTATCACTGTTGCTGACGCTGCGGACGCGGACGCAAGCCGGCTTAGGTTTGCGGAGGCGAACCCAAAATTCCGAGATCCGCACATCTTTGCTAACTGCTACAGTGTCATACAGTAACGCAGCAACGCCACGCTGTTGTGTTGGCGACATTTCGCAGCATCTGTCCCCGATGATGATAAATTCATTATTTCACCTGCCACACTGCACAGGTGACACAAACGTAGCAGTCTCGCACGCCCTGTTTCAGCTGCTGCAGAGTGTAGACATACGCTTTTTACGCGCGATAGCATGTAATGCCCTTAGCGCGTCTTAGCCATTGTCGAGGCGCGTCCATCCGCCCGTCTGTCTGTCACATCTCGCAGCCGTTAGTCTACCATCAACGCCGTGTCCCAAGGATGATGCAACTCAAAATCGCACCAGCAGGCGAATTTTTTTCTACGCTGCCGAGTGGCTTTTATCCCTATACCTGGTGGGCGCAGCTTGCGCCCAGTTAAAAATAGGGGGAAGTTTTGATAAGGTTGCAGGTCAAAACTCCCCCCCCCCTATTTTCATTAGGCAAACTACACCCTTAACAAAACTCCCCC
>Ga0056128_1004342_pt1 | contig 17710 bp, 6 predicted proteins | sample WorMetLIZISLAND2_FD_71113 | JGI IMG/M metagenome (GOLD analysis project Ga0056128, IMG submission 71113) | Marine gutless worms symbiont microbial communities from Max Planck institute for Marine Microbiology, Germany - Olavius geniculatus... ... | reverse complement strand
AATCAAGTACAACGATGGCCACATTTTCAAGATTTCGTATGAAGATAGTAAGTAGATTCTTATATCAGGAAGACTTTGGAAAAATGATGATGTGAAAATTACAGAAAAATCTTTAAACATTAATTTTTTAAAATAAAGTTTTCAGAACGTAGGTTTAAGCTTAAGTTCATTTTATTCATTTTTCTGTTCGTTAACCAGCAGTGTCGTAAAAGGGAAGACAGGGGAAAATTGCTTCCTCCCCCCCTCAAAAATTTTTTTGGTCCGAAAATTGTCATTCAAAAATACAAATTTTAAAAATGAATATTCCCATTTTTAAAACAATTTATGGGACAAATGAATAAACTTTTGGGTACCAATCGCATCTGCCGGAAATTTGCAGCTGTTCTTTCTCCCAACTTTTTTCAACCCACGACGCCGTTTGTTAGCAGACAATTTCACGCCGCGTTGATAAAACCTGTTAGTTCCAAATTATTTTACAAGTAATTGTGTGCATGACAGTTGATGTCATTGTTAGCGATTTCGCATTGAGTTCAGTTCGCTGCTTCGTAATTTAATTTCCTGCAGTGGCACGCAGGAGCTATAGGCTTACGCAACGCAACGCAGCGTGACGTAACGTAATATACATCGTGGGCCATAAAAACGTGCTACTTTACTTTTGTCCATATCTTCGCCAATATTGACCGATTTTCAAAATGTTTTCACTGCCACATTCTGCAAACAATTTGCAATAATGTAATTATTATACAATCCGCCACACCGTAAAGGCGTCTCTACATTACCTTGTAAAATATAAGAAAAAAACTAACAATAATAAAATATAAATAGGTGACGATAATAAGCTGCAAAGTTAAGATAAATGATCAGTATGACCCTAAGCCGTGTTAGACCAACACAGTCTACATACAGACCATTCACCGCAATTTTGGTCTGAGGTATTTTTTTATTTACCATATTATGAAATTATATTGTAATTATATTATATTATATTGTCATTAACCTTACACATTCACATTTCAGCTATATTTCGCATGATAATGCAAAGACGCATTTACGGTGTGGTGGGATATATAATAATCGCGTTATTGCAAAATGTCCGCAAAGTGTGCCAGTGAAAAAAAATGTGAAAATCGGTTAATATTAGGCGAAGGCATGAACAAAGGCAAAGTGGCACGTTTTTTCGCTCACCCTGTAAATGCTTGAGGAGGTTAGCAAGGGGTGAGTGCAGAAAAGTCGCCACCCGCAGAAATACCTCATTTCCTTTCGGAAACAGTCTGACAAAACCTCAGCGAGTTTATAATACCACCCGCCATTCCATGTAGTTCACGTAATTATCACCTTCTGTATTTTCCAAAAGACGTTGCGCCGACTGCCGACAGTACGCGACCGTCCGTTCAGTTACCGACCTAGGTCAACTCAGCCTTCCATCCCACGGGGTAGGTAAATCGAGTACCGGCCTATCTGGCTGGGGTTAAGGCGGGGCGCGTTCACCTCTATCGGGTGGCAGGTAACACTGTGTGATCCTATATGACAAGTGACGCTCCGTAGCTCTGAGATGGGTTCGCTCATTAGGAGCTATATGCGACCTTTAACCTTTAACCGACCGTCTCTGGCGTTGACAGTACAGAAGTACAACTATAAATTTAAGCTTACCTTGCGCAAAGACACACTATACAAATAGTGACTGGCGTCGAGATCATCACTGATTTTTTTGGCCAGAGGTTTGTAAAATGTTGCCTCGAGGCCGAAGACCGAAGGCAACATTTTACGAACCAAGTTCAAAAAAGTTTCAGTAATGATCGATGATGCCAGTCACTATTCGTTTTGTTATACCTCAAAACGAAAACAAAAATTTAAACAGATATCATTAAAACAAACAAAAATCATTTGACGACTTCACTGTTGTTGACATCGGCTCACTGTTACCCGCGCGGGCAACAGTTCACTTCACTATTAGTGCGTATTTGTTAATGTCACGTGACGCGACTTGGACCAATTGTGTGGAGGTATTTTGCGTTGAGATATAACAAAAATTGTTTAATACGCTGTAGCGCCAACGTTAGTAGACAGCAAATACGAAAGTTTTCATATCTATATATTTAAAAGAGGGATGTGTCAGTTTGGACTACGATTGGCTGTGACTCCATATAGACGTCGTCACCATGGCGACGCATCATCAGCATCTTTATAGCTAGCGGCTACGCTGCAGCGCCAGCGCATACTGTGTATCGAGGCCGCAGGCCGAGTTGAGGCCTGAAGGGCCGAAAATGGAGGCCGCAGGCCGATACTATGGCAAAGATCAAACGGACAGGAAGCGTGTCAACAGTACTGGCCACAACGTAACTCAAAAGCCGTCATTACGCAAACTTTGCCTCGGTTTCTTTACAAGGTGTTGAAGCAAACAATGTATTGAATATGCACATGCACGACATGACATGCTCCAAGTTTGCTTCATGTTTGCTTCATGTTGGCTTCATCGTGTAAATACCCCAATTTTACGCTTTTTACGTCTTGTTATTTTTGACACGTAAAATAAAAGATCGGCAAACGACTTACTCCTGCCTTGGCGAAACTTCATACTATTGTTGATCTTTCTACGTTTTTTATCAAAACCCATATGTGACAGAAAGGCAGAGAGACAAACGGAAAAGGCATGTGACGCGGCCTTATTACCTCCGCCAAAAAGGTAATGTTTTTGCCTGTTTTTGTTTGTTTGTTTGTTTGTCTGTCTGTCTGTGAGTCAGCAATATAACTCGAAAAGTTATGGACGGATCTTTCTGAAATTTTGAGGGTATGTCGGGCATGGCAACAACTACCAGTGATTCAATTTTGGACGTGATCCAGCAGGAATCCTGGATTCTGGATTATTTTAAAATTTTCGTTACCATTGCGTTAAAGGCAGCATAAGAGAACCGCTGGCAAAGCGAAGATGGTGACGCCACCTGTCGAATAGCTTTGCCTTGGCGGAGGTATCTGCGGGCTATGACTGCTTTGTAGTTAGAATAATGTTTCGGTAAGCTTTCAATTCATGGCCTTCAGTAATACGGAAGTGATTAATACAGGCCACGTTCTTTCGGGTAAAACTTTCAGCATGTCGCTCTGCTTTCGTCGTCTGTAGTAGCACTCTCATCACTAGTTTAATCACACAGAATATAATATAATAAACTTAATATAATAGCACGCTTATCATGCATGAGTGGAACTTAATCACCGGCTCCTTTTGTGCCTCCGTCACCTATATACGTATCGGCGTAGTTAAGCGTTAATTACGCTTCTTTTGTACGTGCGAACGTGCGTGCGTGCTTTGTCGTTTGCGAATCAGTAGACATCGTCACAGAAGCCCCAACTCCAAGCACCTCGATTTGTCGCACACGTGAGGTTTTCGAAAACTGTCCTCGACCTGAAAACAGTTCGAGGACAAAAAAGTCGTGACTTAATTGTCCCTGGCCTCAACGCGTTTGCTCAAGTCACTTGCAATGCTTGTGCTCTGTGTAATAAAACTGAAACTGCGTTGACTTTTTCTTTTCTGACTGCTATAATTAACTGTGTAGTCCTGAAATACCGAGTACAAGCTTAGTAGTCTAAAACATTAGAACTATTTTCTTTTCTGTGAGGATTTTAATGGTTGACCATAGTTTGAATAAAATAAACTGGCTGGCTTTTGATGCGCAGTATAAAATTGTCACATTTTTTACTCATTACTTATTGGCCTTGGCGTTGACTTTGGCCTTAATGTCCACTGGCCTTGGCCTTGAAAATGTTGGCAAAAATTCATCCCTGGTGTGCATTGGGCACTAAATGGACGGCCGCATACATATGGCCACGTGGCGTACGTGACAACACTGTTGCCATGCGCCTGTCCTACATGATTTGTTGTCTAACAAATCAACAGATTTGTTAGACAACAAGTCCACGAAAAATTAAAGTAGTGGGGTATGAGAGACAATTATTCTGTACGTGACGCGTCCACGGTGAGTGAGCCACTAGTGCAATATGATTGCACAGTTAAGACTTAAGAGCGACGAAAGAAGAATTAGTGATCTCCTAACACATGACTATATACGGCAACACGATCCCGAATGATACTACAGGGAAACGATCATCTGAGACCGAAAGACAAAAAACAACAACATTTATTCATCAGATACCAAGTGGCTTCCTGTTGCCAGTGTAAAGCGGCAGCCTGGGCCTTAAGACAACGCTATTGAGAAATGCCTGCGTACCGCGAGTGACGTAAATAAGATTAGAGAGCACTCAAACGGTGCAAACGACCGACAGGGCTGAAAAAAATTTAGTATCCTGAAACAAACCGGATATATTTATAGACGCACAGCTGTGTGACTGCTATGCGGCAGCTCTAACAGGCTGCATTACGGGCATTGCCTGTCCATCTGTCTGTATGTCGTACCGTACAGGTGCTGAATCGAAAAAAGAAAAACGCAGAAAAAAATAAAATTGGTGGAAACATTTGCCATGCAGAAGTAACTTGTGTGCAATTTTTTTTGCTTAAAAGGTCAAAGGTCAGTGTTGTAAAAAGTCAAAAATGGTATATATATCTCATCTCATATCTCATGTAAAATGTTTAATTACCGCGAGCCCATAAAATCGAGAATCACAGCACACCAGGCGCAATGCAGTGGACGCGTACGCTGGTGTGCAGTGGACACTGGACGGGCGGCCGCATACATGTCGACACAGTTATATATGGCGTGGCCACATCTTCGCCTGTTTGCTTGGGCAAATCACACAGTAAAATAAATCGTTAATAAAACAGCAATAAAATGAGTACAAAACAATTCTGTTAATTCTGTTGTCGTCTTATTTCTGGTTTATTTGTGTTTTATTGCACGTGCACGGTGCCCCCTAACAGCAAACTGCGTAATCAAGTCCACATGACGTCATAATAAGCATGACGTTACGTCGTGTTACAGCACGTATAAAATTTGCCCGACAATGACAAAATAAGCCAGAAACTTCACGACTATGTGACTTTCTCGTACACGGAAACTGGGACTAACTTTTCACAAGGTAAAGCAAACGACAGGCTTGAAGCGCGATGGGATCTTTAATTGATTTTTGTTATTTATTTTAGATTTATTTGCTGATGAGTGAAGCCTGCCGGAATGAATTTTTTTCAAAAATCGATGAATATTCGACCCAACTATGATAAAAACGTGTCGTTCTAAAAATGGCAACAGCCGTTAAAGAAACGTCAACAACTTGGCAAAATCGATGCTATAACTTATAGGCTAATTTGATAAATTTGCATAGATAACATTAAACAGTTTTAGCTCTAGCTGCCCCAGAAAATGTAAACCCACACATCGATTTTAGTTTTTATATGCTTTTTTACACCCTATAGGTAGTAATTTTATAGGCTACTGTAGGCCATAGTAATTTGTCAACCAAATGTTGTTGGTATGGGAAACCTTACTAAGGCCAGAGAAGTCAGAGTAATGAAATTGTTTCCCGTCTGTCAAATTGCAGCAGTCATATGATACTGGCCGACTGGAGGAGGTTATGTAATGGCGTCTGTCCGTTTGTTTGCCTGTTTGTCTTACCGTCTGTCTGTCGTTCGGCCGGATAACTCAACAAGTCGAAATTAATTTGGGAAAAGACGAAATCGCTCCTCGATCGTATTCGCTAAACGGCAGCAGCAATTTGCAATTGCATTTGCATGCTTTGGCTGGTTGTCCTTGTCCGGACACAAACGATGCCAAATTTACTCTTCTCCTGGGGCCAACAACCTTTTAACACAATGTGTCGTTGATAGACCTCGCTGCAGTAGAGCAATGTGTAACCATATACGGAATCGCTTGTGCTACTAGATCGAGTGATTCCGCTAAAAACGTTACTAAGAGACTTTGCTAAGATCTTGTGAAGGGGTTAATAAAGGAAATGCGGAGACTGTTGCGAGTTCAACATCAGTGTCCAACATTTGCCTGTCTCCAGAAAACAGGACGTCACAGGCCTAGTGGCAATTAGCGGCGTAAGCCTATCTCAGCCACTTCTGTACAGATTTGACAAAATTTCACGACCGGGTGAAGCGTGGCCGAAGGATCAAACAATCGACGCTGTTTTCGATTCTGTAGGCTATCTGCATTTATTGGCGAATAAAGTGTTACTGAATATTATTACTAAGGCTACTGATTAGTTTAGGTCTACTTAAATTTGCTTACTTACCACGACACGAACACAGAACGCAGAGAGCTTGAGTGTTAGTAGTCGAGCTAATCACTGAATAAAAGACGACTATGACGACGAAGTCACGTGATTAGCGACGACTACTTGGTTGACTGTCGCATGACAAACGACAAACGACTACTGATACTAGTAGGTCTGCGGTACTACACCGCCAGGGCTCGCACCTGCTGCTGCTGCTGTTTCAAGCGGCGCGCGGCGTTTGATGCTGCTCGCTTTACCATAATGCACGTAATAAACGTCAGGACATCAATTTAAAAAGAACAACGTTACAAACGAGTTCTTACTTTAAAGATAAAAACAGTTTGTGGACATTGAATGAAAACGCGACCTACATTTTACTCGAAGAAGTGATGTTGACTAAATCCATTGATTCAAGATTCCGTTTTTTCACATTCGGCAATTTTTTTGCCATTATAGGCCTTGTAGCCTAAATCTAAATATAAAATGTCGTTTTTATCAGTAACAATTAAATTTTTACATATAAATAATACTAGTAGGCCTTATGTTAACAGAAAGCGTTATTATTTTTTTACCTGACCGGTTAACGTTTATTACAAATGAAAAAAACGTTGCAAAAATTAGGAGAGGGGACGTTAACGCACGAACGCGAACATGATACGCTCTAAACCACACGCAAAAACGATGGTGCAGAGCAGCAGAAATCTTTGACCTGCCTACATAGTATTGACAGACAGCGCATGAGAAGAAGGTAAAAAAAAAGCGGAAGTAAACGGAAAGCAAGGGAGTATTTTAGGCGCCAGGTTTTCAGATGCAGCGTTGAGAGCCGTTTGTGCAATTAGCTTAAATCTATTGTGCCTGCATGAAAGGCATCGCAGCACTATAGTAGTCTTTTGACTGCCTGTTATTGCCGCAGGTGCTGACGCTCCCATGATCCGCTGACGCACAAACTCCACTGTTTAGCATTGTTGTAGACTAGTTAAACAGCAACAAGTCGTATAGCAAGCTGCACACAACATGGCCTATTTGCGTGTCATAATGTTGTGGATTCGGTGGCTTCATTTCAGTAAAAATGGAGCTTTCAGTCTCTTCTCCTTTTCTTCCCCTCACTTTTCACTTGTCACTTTTGGTGCCGCCACTGAATTTGATGGCAACTTTGTGCACGCTGCCCGTGGGTAAACGCACCTAAGTAGCAGTCACTGGACCGCAGGAAAGACACGCCATTTACCTGCTATAAGAGCCCCACACACTATGTCTAAATCTGGCCCACTGATGACGGTTGTTGCGAAAATGACGACGATATGAGACCGAATAAACTGGAGTCAGTTGTAGGCCTAGGCCTATTATAGCCCCGTAGTTAACATCAAGGCAACTTAGGCAAGACAATGATACTATGACTTCAGGTCAATTATGTAGCCTAGCCCAATGTTGACTTCTCGACCGGAATACGATAGGCTAATCACCGTATTTTCAGGACTTCTCGTTCCAAGTTGGAAACCGATGTAAGTGAAGCCAGCTATTTGTTGGCCACTGGGTATCATTAGTTAGCATCTGTGCGGATTAGTGATGTACTAACCGAGTTGTTTCTCGAGTACTCGTCAAATGCAGTATCGGAACGAGTACTCATTTTCCGTATTATTTCGTTTGTCGTTTGTCGGAATCCGTTTGCGGAGGTTGAACTGGAAAACATCCTAACTTATAGCATATAGACAGAGTAGTGCGTATGCTCGTTTTGTTTAGTTAGGCCTTTTTGACGAATGCTCGACTAACAAATGACTCGATTGACACAACTCCAATTTGCGCATGTCTTTGCTAAAAATTTTCAAATAAAAAACTCACGATTGACTGCTTAACACGATAGGGGCACCGCTTTCCACACACTTTTAGTTTTTAGCACCAAAATTCATTAAGCGTTAGAAGTAAAATGCCAGAGCGGTTGTAAGCTAAATAAAGCTGTCTTATAAACCAATTTCTTTCTTTTTTTCTGGACCTATTGTTATTGTTTTCTTTGGCTATCATTGACTGATTGCTGTACGCTCAATAAAAAATTGTTTAAAAGGGCAAAAAAATAAAAGCAAGGGGGGGACTGAAAGCAGAAGAAAATTTGCTAGCACCCAATTTTGCAGACGCAAAAATTCAGCTCAATCTTCCGCATACAATAGGCATGGCCTATTTGTTTCAGGTCTTGGTCGTAGTCTTGAGGCAACCGTTCGCCATCGTATTTAAACCATAAATAAAAAAAACAACGAAAACGCGATAGCAAAAAACCAATAAACATCTAAATAAAAACGTTAGCAAACAAGTTAAACTAAAACCGAAATAAGTCGTAAAATTGTGATTCAAGTGACGTCGTTAGTTGTATTTGCCCATCACTAGGTGTGTGACGAGAGCACCTGCTATTATCTTAACGTATATACAGAGACGTCGTCTACTCTTGATGACACGTCTCTAAACCGTTATCTCACTGGCCGCTCATGCACACGTGAAGGTTGAAGCTTTAGTACTCCGCAATAATAGAATAATTTTAAGTTGCAAGACCTACTGTAGCTGGAATGATGTTATTAACGGATATTTGAGAACAATATACCGGTAGTAAATAATAGAGATCTGAAAAGCACCGTATATCGCCTCTGACTTTTCCGATACTTAGCCTACTGATATACACTGTACCCCAAAATGTCCCACTTTGTGATTGTCTATATCTTAGCCAAATGTTAACCGATTATCAAAATTCTTACACTGTTACATTTTGTGGACAATTAACCATAAAGTTATTATTGAATATCCCGCCACATTTTGACTCTGTCGCTAAATATAAATGCAAGAAAAACTAGCAATCATAAACAGTAAGCGTGTTGGTAAACAAAATACGCTTCTAGCCAAAAAATGTAGTGTTAGATCTGTTAGATCCGTTTCTTTGAATATCTGGCGTGTTAAACGTTATGTTTGTTTCTGGCCTTTGTGGTTTACCAAGTCTACCATTTTACGTGTATGCTTCAGTCTGCTGGTTTTATCTTCCCATATTTCTGTTATTAACATTCCCATCTTTCCCTGTTGCAGTTTATCTTCAAAAATTCGTGCACGTGCATATATATAGAAGCGTTCTGGTCAGTAGCGTAGCTATTATTACTGGTTGGTGTGCCAACCGAGTTACTCGTTAGTCGCTAGTCAAGTATTCGAGTTACTCGGGATGCTACAGAAAAAGACAATCTGCATGTATACGCGTGGGTTTGGTGAGTGAAAAAGACTCTGCCACACAACAGCGTAACAAAGAACTCGGGTCTCCTTGAGTGCAGCGGCATCGTGGGTCAAAAAAGTAGGCTGGGACTGCAGGAAGTTGCAATTTTTCAACGGAGATTGCAAATTTCCGACAGAATTCCGGCAGACAGCTGCAAATTTAAGACAGAGAAAATTATGGATGCTTACAATTTTCAATTTTGTTCCTAAATTTCCTCAAAATGAGGCTTTTAACCCCAAATTTTGCATTTTTGGTCAAAATTTATTCTACAATACGACGATTTTTTCGCCATTTTTTTCAACACGCAAAAATGTAGAGTGCACACTTGCTTTCATATCCTTTCCTGTAATTCCCCCCTGCCACGATGCCACTACTGGAGTGGAAAAATGTCTTTCATTGCTCTTTTTTCTCCTGTTCCGTTTAAACGGTTTGAGCTTGAAATTTTCATGCTCGTGCGACATAAAATTCAATACAGCCTACTGGCTTGCAGTGGATATGGTATATTCCCCTTTTCTAATGATTGCTGAAATATGCCGTTAATTTAGATAACCGATGTTAGACGTTCCCTTGAAACGCTTAATAATATTTATTTTCAAGATTGCATTTCTGCTGCCAGACTGGCGGTAAAATTATGCAGTTCGCTTGCAAAATCCACGTACCTTACAGAATAAAGGTAAACCGCTTTTGCGTGAACATCACATCGGTATGAGTCTTTGATTATTGCGAGACTCGCGAGAGTGAGTAGGCCTATAGAGTTTTACGTACGCCTACGTTCCACGTAGAAATACTGTGACAGCTCCTTCCGAATAGGTTCTTCTTTTTTGCCTTCAAAGTTTCCATTTACACCTGTTACGCGTGTGCTGGATGCGCTAATGTGCGTTTAAATAAAAGAAACCACTATGTTCACTGTCGCTGATGCCATCCTTTGATGGAGCTGCGCTGCCGTGAGTAGGCCTACACACATCAGGTGCGAACTTTGTCGCAAGTGCGCCGTGACATCGGCGACGTGACTGTTTATGTAGGTCCCTAGCGAACGTGATACCGTAGACAACTTTGTACGACTTTTCAATCTGCTCCATCAGACAGCACTATAGTGCTCTAGATGTGATTATGACAGTGTAGTCATAGGATATGTCCATTATATGCTTATGAGGCTTCTCAGGCATTTATAGCGCGACCTTCTGAGATAGGACTAACTTAAAAAGTTAAAACATTAAGTCCACTGTTCCAGTTCCAGCGAGCGTTCTTATACCGATTTTAGTTCTTTCTCACTTTATGCAGTTTGTTTTGCAATAATTGTAATTAGGTTTTCATCTCTGAGCCGGTAAACTTTTTAGTGCATGTAGAAAGCGATTGTTTCTTGATTGACGGACTGACTGATCGACTAACAGGTCTTCTGTAGTGTAGGCCTTATTGATAGATTGATTGATCGTTGATTAAGCTATATAGTTGTATACAGTAGGCTTACAATACCACATACTTGTTCCGTGTTTATAAACTTAGGTTTATATGTTTACGTAGAAGTCTCAAATTTCGTTGCCATGGCAACGGAAGTCAACCGGGGGTAAATATAAATGTCACCATTAATTAGGCCGTCCCCGAAAACCATATTCTAGAACCAAAAATTACGACTCTATCTTGCACACAACCGAAGTTATGACAGTTTAAAATTTTTGTTAAATTTTCCCCATAGGTGCCATTGTAATTTTTTCCTCTCGAATTTTTCGAATAAATAAGTGAAAAATAAAATTTTTATTTTATAACAATAAAAAGGCACTTCCTTGCGCAGAACCGCGTCATTTGACGTATTAAACGTAAAAATCAGTTTAACAGACTCGCCTGTAGGCGAGTTCAAGAACCAAAAAAGTGTAGTAAATTTCGAACAGGAGGGGTGTGTAATTCACCTATATGGGGAGCAAAAACCCCTGGGCGGATTGAGCCCAAATTTTGTTTGGTGGTAGGCGTCCACGACATAATCACGCCATTCAAATTTGGTGACGATCGGTTCAGGGATTTTTGGTTGGCAAAAAGTCAAATTTTGCCTTTTCCCATAGACTTTGAAGGTCGTCCTTACAACACTCACACTATCATGTGAGGTGTGATATAAACTGAACAGTTTTTTAAACATAAATTTGATGTAGTGGCATCTATCCCCAAGACGTTGGAGCAAGTTCCCCCACCACAATTTTCTCCCTTTCATTTCCTTATCCATTTTCAGGGCCCGTCCCTGTATCATCTCTAGCTGGGATGCCTAGGCTGTAATTTCCCTAATGAGGTCAATGATGAAGCTGTAGTCACTGTCGACTTTGGTACATTCTGTGCCTGAAAAACTCCTCTGGCACCAAATTACAGACTGCTTGTAAATTGTAATCCGCATGAACTTGTAGTCTTGTACTATTGTTATGATAAATATTTTTTTTACAACTTTCGTTATGCTGTATAGATGGTAGTGATCAGTCTTAAATTATAACAAATTTCCAATTAAACTTTATCCTTCATTTATGATGAAGAATTTGCTCCAAAGTATATGATGTATGTATGCCACTGCCGATATGTTCATCATTCTTGCAATTGCAAATAACATTACGAACATGAAGACTACAAACTCAACATACACATTTTTTTGCGCTTGTTTGTTTAGAACAGAATGTGCAAAAGTGTGCTTATGCCCTAGTTACTTGACATGTGTAAATTTATGAAACCATTTTCAAAGTGTTATGCACTATCTGAACAACTACACAACTATAGTTATTTTCATGATGGGACATTATTTTTAATCACCTGTTACAATGATGCTATATTGGGCCAGCTAATCTTGAAGTGACTATACGACATCAACATAAATATTTGCACCAAACTGTTTAGATGCAGAGCACTTATCAGTGTAGAAGTTGTAGAAGGTGATGGCAGTTAAGAGTTGCAAGAAATGTGTATAAAGGCATTTAGAAATAAACCCACGGTTATTTCTCAATGTGTTATTTCTTAAAAATAGAGACAACACCTCAGCATTCACACCACCTATTATACAATAATGGATTATAAACCATCTCTGTACTTTGCATCACGCAGCGACTTTGTAGCAGTTTTATTTCAGCCAGGAACACCTGGAACAAACAGGCCCATAGAGAGCCACAGTGGGGCCCGAGGAAATATTCTCGTGGGGCCCCCAAACATTTTTGCGGGGCCCTTCTGGGAGGCAATTTCTGATTTTTTACACGCGAGAGCTAGCATATAGCACATATTAGCTATGGTACTTCTGTCTGTCTGTCCTGGTGTCACGTCCTGGTACTATCTGAACACCCGTTTCAAGACCAGGTGAGATAAAGACTTCGGGTTTAAACCATATGATAGCTTAAGTATTTTATACAAAATTTCATGCTGCTGGGTGAAGGGATCCAGGGGGGTCCCCCTGAATGAGGGGCAAAAGAGGGGCAAGACGTTATTCTACCGCTATTGCACTCGCAACGTGGCGCTACGCAACTAACTTGGTATGCTATGGCCGATGTATACATATACCTTATACGAATACATCAACAAGTTGTCATTCACACATTCCAAATACACAACGAATGTTTATTATTTATTGTCAGAGTGCCGGTGTCAACAGAGTTCATTAGTTGGCAAACAATCAGTAAAGATTGACAACAGTTGAAAAGCCAACGACCATCTGTCATCACTTGCTGACACTGATAGCCATTCACGTCACACCTTTCTGCACAAACAACAAAGGCCAACCCAGCCTGGTGTTTTTACTAGGTTTTGGGCTTTTTTTGGTTCACCCTTTTTCCGGCGTAAATCCAGGTCTTAAAAGCCCAGCTTGACAGGTTTTCGGGTTTTCATCGGTTTTACATTTTTACAGAATGAGCACTGCTCCAGACAAAATAAACATCCAAAATTTTCTACATCTGAAAGTTCGAAAAACTGCACCATAATAAAATATTCAGTTGTTAGTCAAAAAAGAAACTAAAAGTTTGGGATGGTGTTATAGGTAAATTTTCCCAATAAAACTTTGTAGTTTTTACTACTAAAGATTCCACAATACATAAAATGAATCGCTCCACAAGTTCACACTGACACGAGAGAAACATCACAAACGGATGGAAGGGAGACATAGAATATATGCCTCTGATATTATTTACAAGCAGGATATCACAAAAACAACTTACAGAAACTAGTTAGCAGCACTATTCCCAGTCGTCAAGGTCTTCCGTTTCAATCCCCTAAAGTGCAGAAACAATAATTTACTCATTTATTCACTGAGGGCAACACATATCAATTATCTGTTCTTAGGTTACACATATGTCTTTCATTATATATAAGGAGCCCCTACAATGCTGTATTTGCATAAAGTGCCTTCCTGCTTACACGACTCTTCATACAAAATAATTTCAGTAGGCTAACTAAACATCAATCGTTGATTCATATCCCACAAATAATCCTAGCTCCTGAACAACTGACTGAATAAGTACTTACGACTAAAAGCTGAGGTGTAAGCATCATCACCTTTGCATACCATAATTCATTATTCAATCAGCTAACCGACATACCGCTGTGTCAATGTTGTCTAGTTTCATGTTTTCCAGGTCCAGCTCCAGTTCTGTTTCCAGGTCTTCCAGTTTGCTGCTGGCGGTCGTCTCCGTACCCGCTGGTTCTGTGGCTGTCATGGAAGCCGCAGTAGGCGAGGTCGGTGATGGGGATTTTGTGACGTCGCTGATGGGAACTGGAGAATGTTTCTCGTCAACCACGAGACTGGTCACCACCGTTGGCTTGGGCGATGACATCTGAAAGCAGAACAAGAAAAGGAATCATTCAGCCAATGGATTAATCACAGCAACTAAATGTCAACTAATTAACAAAAAATCACTTAGACCAAAAGTGTCTGGTTGTGTATACAAGCAACCAGACCCAAATAATAATAATAATACGTTTGTATAGCGCCGTAGTGCCGCAGCTTCAGAAAGACTGGTACTGATGTCAACTGTAACTGCGAAGACGACGACTGCTTCTGTGACAATATTTTTGCAACGTTAAAGTGGTGAATGCAATTACGACAACAGCAATGCTGACCAACAAAAAAAAATGTCAACTTTAAATTTCGTCTTTTGCTTAATCTGACCACTTGAATTGGCTAAAGGAAATGCTATAACGTAGACCAACTTTCTCTGTAATCCTGATAACGATTTGTTTTTGTGCTAACTTGCAATTGTAAAGAATGCGAAAATGAAACCTTGTCACATACTAGAAAAAAATAACCAACTGAACTAAACAGATAAAATAAAGTAAGACGTATTATTTAGCCACAATGCATAGACTACATACAAACAACATCACAAAAGCAACTATTCAAACCAACTTATTCATTTTAACTCCAGGGTAAGTCCAACACCCAAAACACTCTCCCAAATATGGCATTAGTAGCAGCAGCAGCAGTTCTCACCGTAGTCTGGCTAACAAAATCAGTTTCCGGAGCAGGAGATAAGCGACCATCATCCACATTATCATCATCATCAGCTGTCTGCACACCTGGTTGCTTGTCATCTTGTAAAGGTAAGGTCATTGGCACATAGGTAAACTGTCCACTCTCCTCAGCAGCTTGCATCTCAGCGACCGGCAGACGCTCCTGGTTAGCCTGTCAACAACAACATAGTATTTAGTAGTAGTAGTTATTGCAGTAGTAGTAATAGTATGGTAACGTCTACTGCTAGGTGGCATATCGGTTAGGATGCTGAGCTTATGATCAAGAGGTCGGGGGTTCAACCCTCAGTGGGCTTGCTATCAAGTGGTTACTACTAGGATGGGATATTGACTATGGAGAGGTAAACCATATCAGTATATAACCAACACCAAGGTCAACTTGGCCTTCCATCCCTCTGGGGTATGCAAATCGATTACTGGCCTGCTTGGCTCGGGTTAAAATGCAACACATTCACCTGAGTCAGGTAGCAGTTAACACTGTGATCCCATATGGCAGGTGGTGCTCCGCAAATCTGTGAAAAGGTACCATTAAGAGCTTCAGATGACCTTTAACCTTTTGACCTTTGAGCTGATGCCTAAAAGTCTACCATGTTTATGAGAAAGATAATACCACGATGGTTGAATAGCTGGTGGCGGGAAGGACATGCCTCCTCTGATCCGCTAAGAACTGTTCAGTCTTGAGAGCGTCTTGTAGTCCGGGGAAGAGGTTCTCGTAGTCGGCTGGGTTGGCGAGCGACTGAGACGCCTTCAGGTTCTTTGTAGCCAGACTTTCACGCCACAAAGTCACCACCCTACAGCCACAACCGATAAATCACGACCAATTTCAAACAAGCAATTAAGGGCGTTTAATGCTGCAGTGATCAAAATTATTATGACTGCACGACGTGCACATTATGTTCTGGTGCCGTTACTTCTCCCTTTTTCAACGTGTGACGAACGACTGATACAGAAAGTGCTTATCTGAGCTTAACTTATCTTTAGACATCATCATACCGTTTTTGTTAAGTTTTATTGTTATATTTTAGGCTTAGTGTTTTTTAATTGTTAAGCGCTGCCGTTCAGGACGCGCTATACAAATTTCTTCGATTGATTGATTGATCGATTGAGTGACAAGTGAATTTATATAACATAGTAACTGAAATGCACTTTCGTGACTTTTTTAATTAATAATGAAATAAAAAATTTAATGACGTCATGTTCAGATTGTCCCTGGAAACATATGCATGAAATCTAAAGTCCATATCTTTAAATGTTTTGTAGCTATTAACACTTGATGCCCAAAACCTTGGGCAGCCATGTAGTCGTGGTGATGCCCACTTTTTAAAAAGTTTAAGGGGTAATATGTCCAATAAACATGCATATCAAATCTGAAGTCCATAGCTTTCACGGTTTTGGAAACATTAGCAATTAACGCAGAAATGGGTCAGATTGACTGGTCCACTGTGTAGACAGACAAAGAGACATCTGAAGAAAACATTATCTCCGCCATTCACTCGGTTCACTCGGCAGAAATTACAACAAACAGCACAACACGTGCTGACAGCAACTGCAATGCTCACAGCAAATCAAAGATATGATAAGCTAATCCCTCTAAAATGCTCGTATACACGAACAAAAGCAGACACAAAAGCAACTCATGTATTAAAACTGACATTTTACATAAATTAATGCATCTCACAGACCCCTTTGGCTGACTCCCACCAAACTCTACCATCAGGAAGAGAGTGCAATTTGAGACGCCAAAATTAATTAATTTTGCAAAAGGTGGAATCGCTGTTGCCAGTCCATGCAACTCCTCCTTTCTATTCGCCAGGTGGCAGTATGCTATCCGCAGCTGCATGTTTTGGTTGGGTGTTCAACCCCCAATCTCCCATTCCCTGGGATCAGTGACCGCCATCTAACACAATATGCCATCGAACTCCAAGGTGTACTGCCAAAAGACATTTAAATCCATCGAACAGTTTATGTAAAGTGAATGAATGAATGAATGAATATGTCAATTTGTATAGCGCCCAATTAGAGAAGACCTCAAGAACGCTCGCAGCCAAATAAGTGAGTTTTAAGTTTTTTCGCAAATGTATCTCTGGACAGTGATGAAGTCCGCAGGTCGACGAGGAAGCTGTTCCAAGTTCCAAGGTATACAAATGTGACAGACGATAGACAGAGAGACCACACTACAGAGAAATGTGTAGCACTGCGTGAGCCATTCCACCTATAAATGCACTGTGGTGAATAAAAAATGTGGCACTTTACTTTTGTCAATATGTTCACCGACTTTCAAAATTCTTTCCCTGGCACACTCTGTGGATAATTTGCAATAATAAGATTATTATACATCCCACCACACCGTGATGTAAGAAAAAAAACTAACATTAATAACAAACATTAAAATAAATGAAAAAAACACTTAAAACCAAAATTGCGGTAAATGATCCGTATGACACAGTCATTCAGACCATCACCGCAATGTTGATCTAAAGTGTTTTATTTTTCATTTACCAAAAAATGTATGTTTGTTATTATCGTTATTAGAGCTGTCAAGGCGTTAATTTTTTTAACGCATTAATTAACGCGTAAATTAACGCACCCAATCCCATCGAGATGGAGAGTAGGAGGTAAATTACCCTGGGCCCGAGACGTTTATGGGACCCGCCTGTAGAATATAGAAAGTTAGGAAAATGAAAAAAAGTTTTAAATACACATATAATTTTTATTCTTTAAACGTATTTAGACTATTTACTATTTAACTATTACAGTATTTTATTTTAACGGTTAATTGCTTGAACAAAGAATTTCTCCTCTCCCGTCGCCTATTCTTCTGCTTACCTTTTTATTTCT
>Ga0056128_1004341_pt1 | contig 17710 bp, 14 predicted proteins | sample WorMetLIZISLAND2_FD_71113 | JGI IMG/M metagenome (GOLD analysis project Ga0056128, IMG submission 71113) | Marine gutless worms symbiont microbial communities from Max Planck institute for Marine Microbiology, Germany - Olavius geniculatus... ... | reverse complement strand
CTCCATAACTGTGCACGATAATGGTTGAAACAAACCAACTTTAAGAAACCACACATGGTGAGTCCAGCGGTCACGTGACCGATAAAGTCAAGTGATTGCAGCCGGCTGACATCTTGAAAAAAATTTCTAATGGCCATATCTCAGCAATGGATAATCGGATAGACTTTATATATAGATTCGAGGGTTGGGTTTTGGGGGCAGCAGATCGAATGGTTTCATAGCCAAAGACCGCTAAAGCCACAACTCAGCAAGATTTGCTGATCCTTGGATAAGGTTAGGGATAAGGTAAAATCAGTGAAAGGGTTAACAACAGGAGTAGTTTGCATCTTTGGCTATGGCGGACCGGAACCGCTGTTGGGGTATCAATGGATAGTGTACGCCGAGTATATAGCCCATACAATAGTAGTAGTAACAGCAACATTGTAACAATAGTGTAACAGTAATGATATAGGCCTATTGTAACAGCAACGGCAGTAGCGGCGGCGATGAAACAACCGTGAAAGGTTACGACGTATAGAAATCGCGAAAGTAAAAGTTTCAGTGTATTACTTTGGCGGCGGCGAGCGAAACGTATCACGGGCGTCATGCGAGGTCGTGGCACAACATTATGCGTGCAACAAATTGGCCATCAACATAGAGACGAAACGTCGGCGAAAGCGACGGCCCGTTGCAGAGTTACGGCGACCTCGGGGAAACCACCACCACCACACCAGCAGTACCGTTTCGTCGTTCCAGCTCGAGGCCTAGTCGTCGTTCATTGATATACGGACGTCGGGTGCTGGTCCCAGAGATACAATCCAACATCGGCCACCGACGAACGTCTGACACCGCTCGTGAATTTTGACTCGGTCCACAGTTTTACGCTTTCCCCCGTGACTCGGTCGATCGGCCGCGCTCGTTCCAAATTCGTCGTGTTATTTTCCTCTGGCGACGCTTGAACGGAAGCAAACGGGGCGGCCGCTGAGCGCCGACGGGCGAAAATAACACAGCCGCCGTCGCCGTATGGCAGATAGACGCTTCGGTGCAACACGAAGATAAATTCTAGCCGAGAAAATGAAGTGTACAATGTGCGACAGATATTCATGGAGTATGTCCCGGCGGATAGAACGCGCGCGATATAGGTTCAGCGACACTAACTCTGATACATGTCGAGCTGACGCCAAACTGAACCCAATATGACCACCAGTCTTCCAAATTACCAAGCGAACCAACGTAACCAACTGGTAGCGTAAACTGGTGAAGAAAAATGTGTGCAAGACAAATTCATTAGCGTAAATTCGGTCACTAAATTGTACTACCTCGAGTAGTAAAAAGTAAGAAAGACCAAGTAGAAAACCAGAAAAAAACATTCACTTGAGTATTGTGGGCCCAAAAAAGCCAGACCTGAATGAAAGGATGCAAGTCAGACAATTCTATTTACCATATTATCAAAACATTTTAGGTTACTAAAAATGACAACTGTGAAAATTTGCGTAAAACTATTAGTTTATCAGAACTGGTGTTGCTGCATTCTTACTCTGCAGTGTTAGATAAAATTTTTTTGCACGTGTGTAGGCCTTTTTCAAATAAACACTCGTTTGGCCTTACTGATGCAGAGTAAGTTTTTATATATGACGTGTGTTTAAACTGTTTGAGCTACTAAAATAAACTACACACTACTTATTCTTTAACCTGTATACATTATATACCGGACTCTTAATTCAATGTTTTTTTTAAATTAGGTAGATACAAAGAATTTTTTGTTTGTATCTCAGTTAGAAAAATTATCCTAAAACAGAACCGTCAGTAATTTTGCTGAAAAAAAACATGTAGCAAACTGCTCAAACCCAGTGGCAAATGTTTGAAAGTTAAAATTGTTATAGTTTTTAGACGACCGTACTTAAGTAACGGTCAAGCTATTGGCATGGTTATCGTCGTCTGTCTGTCTGTCCGTCCGTCTGTCACGGATGTATTGTGGCTAAACTTTAGGTCGTAGGAGGAAACCTTTTACACGAATAATTAGCGTGTTGAACTCGGGCATGCAAAATTTTAGCCATCTGGTTTAAGGAAAACATTTTCAGATTAGGAGTTGAATAAAGGAGTAGGAAATTCCACGGAAAACTGGCCATATCTTGGAAACGGTGAAAGATACGGCCAAGGTTACTATTAATCACTACTAATAATAGGAAGTGCATACGTACTGTCAGATAAGATGAAAATCATTGACCTTGGATGACTTTAATGGTCGTTACGCGCTACTGTGGCTAAACGGTGCGAGATAGGGCCTAGATTGCTATTGATCACTAATAGGAAAACATATAAGACATATAAGAAACATACTTGACTTAATGCATTGCCGACGATGACGAGGTCTTCGCGAGACGGCAGCCCAGGTTTAGAACAGTGCTCCTTTGCGATCTCCAGTAAGTCTCGTAGCATCGTTGATTGTCAACCCCTAGTCACGGCAGTCCTCTTTTATGCCAATAACAAACTGTTATTTACAGATAAAAAAACATACAATAAACACAGAATATAATTTCTGGACAGTCGTGTAGGCCTATAAGTATAAATTTTTGGTGAAAACTTTCAGGCGCGTATAAGGCCTATGTCGTAGCGTCATGCACCCATAATTGATCGTGTTCGCTCGTGCATGTTGCAACAGTGCAAACAATTTCGCGTGATCCAAGTTTAGCGAATGACGTCGTTCTTTCTATCTAATCTGACTGCATGGCGGTTTGCCTTTCAATATGTCTGGAGCGAGCCGGGGATTGCTGCCACGAAAGCAAAGCACAAAAACCTACACGGCTTAGCTTAGTGAGATTTACGTTCAGCCGTCGCCCCTAGAAGCCACGTAGGAAAATCTCTCGAGTTTCTCAAGCTTCGCCGGCTAACTGTGCTAGACTTCCTCGGTGTATTCCAAGCAGTTCACTGATCTGACGAATTTACAACAGGCGCTGTGGCGCCACTTTTTTACCTAGACAACTTTGCGATTGAGCCTGAATTGTTTGCAAGTTTTTTCTTTACAAAATTTTTGATTCTGCACAATACGGTGCCTCGCCTGGGATTACACGAGTGTTCTTACCGAAGCGTATCTTATTCCAGCCAACGTCTTTCGGCATGCAAGGTGCACAACGAACGCGAGTGACAGACAGAAGAACAGACGGATTGACAGACAACATCTGTCGCAATAGCCTAAACAAAGGAGAGGAGACGAGAAAAAAATTGAAAAGGCGGAAAGGTGAAAAAGTGGCAGTGGATTAAATTTGATCTATAACGAAATCCTGCGTACGCCAATGTGCGGTTCATGAATAAAGTAGCAAAATATCTGGAACGAAACTAAGAGGTAACAGTGCTTGAGTGAGAGAGCCTGTCGTATTTAATTTGTGAGTGAGATGACCATTAGTGAAGCTCGCTTTATACGACTCCGATCTCTTGTGAGCGCACGAGCCTATGGGTGCTCACACTGTGCCCACTCGGTCTATTCGCGGAAGCTCACAAAGCTTGTGCAAGAACGCTGATAGTAGGCCTACGGCTCTAACCATACAGGTTCCACGCCCGTGGATTGTTTTTAGAGATTATTGGACCGTTTTAGTTTGTTTATCGTATCGGATTTTCCACATTTAAAAATCTTCGCGCACATTTGGTTATCTGAAATCTCTAGTCCATGAGGTTCTCAGTTTTGAGCGTTAGGTTGAAAACGATCGTCGTCACAACGTTCGAAAAACGCTCCCGATCTATCAGCGCATTTTGCGCTGTACTCGAGTTAGTCGAGTAGCAGCGAGCGTAGGTGACAAATTAATGTGACTGTGTTGTGGGGACTAGGTTTCAAGTTTCGAATGCGACTTTCTGGGTACTGTCATCATGTAAAAGGGTTAAATTAGTCAACAGAAAAAGAAGGCAATTTTGCTTCTAACATAAACTTGCATATTGTTTTGTGGCCTTTACTTTGCCTCGTGCAGAACATTTATTATATTTGTCGTTTCATCTAGTTGCGTATTTGTCGTACTGCAGTGTTTATAGTAATGTTGTAAGGTGGCGACTAAAAACGCGAGACCTGAAATCGCGAAACTTGTTTGGATGTCCGAGTAAATGTTCACATAAACTTCTTGCTGCATTTTTTCTCCCAGCTTCTATTGCGTTTTTGGAGAACTTTTCACTGAAATTTTCCATAATTTTGTTTTTCTTTGTTCTTCATCTGTGCGTATTATTCACAAAAGCATTGTGTGTCCACACGGCACCAGTGCGCAACCCTCATGCATGCGTGTCGCCATAAGACACATTTCACCGCAGTCGTCAGAGGCTGATACAGCTACCGCCGTTGCTGATTCCGACGCTGCTGACGTCGTCACTGCTGGCGCCTGACTGACCTCGTCCACGTCCTCGTCCTCGCTGCTGCTGCTGCTGCTGTCGACACGCGGCTGTAGGAACTCCGTATGAGCGCCGGCAGAATGAACTGACAGCGAACAGTTCTATTTGACTGTAAGCGTTACTGTCGAATATTGACCAGAAAGACTTAATACGTTTTACGCGCGAAAGCATCTACTGCTTTCAGCGCGTCTTAGCCATCGCAATTCTGTTTATCTGTCTGTCTGTCACACTGGTGGATCAGTCAAAAATCGGTGCAAGCTAGGATCACCAAATCTTTACCGTCGGCTGCCTGGAAGACTCTAGTTTCAAGATTCGTAAAGCTTTCCCATCAATTCAACGGGGGTCATCCCAAACGGGAACGCTAAATGAGAGGGGGTGGGCAAAATTTGCGATTTTTGGCCGATAAGTCGCTGTATCTCAGTAACGGTGCGAGATAGGGCCTAGATTACTATTAATCACTAATAGGAAGTCGTACACTGGCTCCCGATTGGCGCCAAATTCAATGACCTTGAATGACCTTGAACGTTAAAATAGGGGTTTTATGGATTTTTTTGGCGATTTCGGGCTGCGACACAAGTCTATATCATTCACAAGGTGGCACCACGCTACTGTCGTTATGCGATCCAGACAAAGAATTTGGTATTTGTATATTAACTTAGCGTGAACACCCTGATTTTTAGCTAAACTACTGAACCGAAACCGCTATAGGCTTTCGCGCGTTTCGTGAGCATTAACTCAAATTTCTTGTTCGTTCAGCGTGTTGAAATTTTTTTTCGGCCTAGATAACTATGTTCAGCTTTTTGCGTAGACCGGGCGTTTTTTAATTTTTGCTCGTCAGCTAATTTTTGTTAAAACTCGATCTACAGTATAGAACTCTGCTGAAACCCTTTCGTTTAATCTGGTGTCACGTTGTCAAATCTTGCGATGTCAAGCCTCACGATTTCAGCGCCGCCATTATGTTAACGTCATGTTACACGACAGGTGCACGTCTAGTCAGCGTTGCAACCGATGTAGCCGTCAGAAAAGGCTAAAATTAAAATTCAGATGAACTGTGACTCCGGTTACATTGCTGCAGACACAACGCTATTACGATTGAGACCGTGGAACAAAATACGGAAGTCTGCCCATCATTGCATTATTCATTGAATTATAGTCTAGACCTACAGCGAGAAAGCTTAGCGTACATTGGACAACTGTTGGAGCAGGCGTCGAGACGAGATAGTCGCCAGGCGGGCTAGCAGCTGACAGGCAGCCAATGCATCGAGCACTTGACGGTATAAGTCAATGATCGACGACGCTACGCAGAAGAATGCTGAGAACAGATTGTGCTCGACGTCTTGGCTCCACAGCCCACACACCACGCGTGCCGCGGCCACCTGGCTTTGTCACGCCGTAATAGCTCCTCCTCGGACCTACCACCATCGCATCGTACAGGTTTGCGCACCGACTGAAATCGGATTTGCTGTCCGTGCCCGCCCTAATTCAATTTCATCCGGCCAGCAATCCGGTTACCGCTCGGTAGACAGTGGTCGGTGGTACGGTAAAGAAGCCGGGAACACCCCGATCGGTCGGTCGGTAACCTAGCGGCGGCGCACGGCGCACCGGCGCACCTCTGGTGATGGTTGACGGGCAGCAGTGGCTGCCGAGATGCGTGGGACACGGTTAAACAGCAGCAGCAGCAGCAGCCGCGCTGACGCTGACGCCAGTCGGGTCCAAGTGAGAAAGTCCTTCGAGAAATTACTGATTGACAACCGGTCGTAAACATCAACGCACCCGCAACGCCCTCTGAGTTGCTAATGTTTAAATTTGTATAAATCAAAGCGCAGTGCAGCCTGGGTCCAGCGATATAACGCACTCCCTCCAAACATACAATATCAGTCAATAATTCAATTAATACAGCGCCCAGGGAGCGTGACAGCATCGTGTGTAGCGAACGAATCTGAGACCCATAATGGCAGAGATAGGCTGATTGTTCACGTTTATTATATGTTTATTTAATTTTAAAAAAGCATGCTATTTATGATCGCGTTAGTTTTGTTTCTTATATAAACAAGTCTTCTTTTTGAAGACTTTATAGTAATCCAGAATTAGCACTTTTGAAATACAAATAGTATATTCATGCAGTGTATAAAACTGTTGAGATAAATGTAGCGTGTATCGCTCGAGCATCATCGTTTCAACCGTTGTTTTTTCGTATCACAATCCAGAGAGGCCCAGAGCACGTCAGCAAAGAAGTATGACTATTTTTTGTCTTCTTTGGCAGCAGATTGCGCTGTATTTGGCGTTGTACTGCTTTCTTCATTAGCTGTGACGATCACAGTGAGCGTTCTTGCATAGAAGATCCAGTCTAGACAGTTGAACTATCACGGTTTGTCACGAGTACCGTACGGCGTTCGTTTGACTTGCAAATAGTTCCCTCACCGCCCCGACTTACCTCCTCCGTGCCGGCTGACGCGCCACGCCAATGAAGCGATACCAGGCAGTGGATCGTGAATGTCGCAGTTTTCTACATACCGACGGATGCCACGGCATGTTATCGAGTGAATGTACACGTTCCAGCACACGCGTCGTTGTCGACCAGTCGCTCAGCGGTCCGACCAGATAGGATCAGCATCAGTATTAAGCTACGGATTAACAGCTGGCGTTCAACACGCTGTAGTATATGTAAGGATGATTGTTTGGTCCCCCCCTTTTCTAATTATGCATTTGCAAGTAGGTAACGGGCCGTGGGAATTACACAAAACTGAAAGAAAGAAGTGCTAGTCACGCACGTCTGTAATCCAGCAAAACCTTAGCAGCAACTGAGCTAGCTGCTACATTGCATCGGCCCAGCTGCTGTCTGGCTACCTTTAACCCTTCTGCTTGTGCTAGCTGCATTAACCCATGCACACTCCATACATATATAAGTCATCTTGCGCCTGCCGATATAGTATCAGTCAGTAACACATCAGAGTAAAACCGTACAAAAAGCCCAACTGTCGCTAGGATAGCCTACCGTATACTGGTTGTCAATGACCTTCAAGGTCATCCAAGGTTCATGATTTTTTTTATCTAAAAAGCGTATGTCACTTCCTGTTAGTAATTAATTGTAATATTAGCCGTATCTCGCATCGTTTCCGAGATATGGTCAGTTTTCCATTGAATTTCCTACACCCTCTTCCATTTAGCCTCCAATTTGAAAATTTGTCCTTTGCACTAGATCGCTGAAATTTTGCACGCTTGAGTTTAACACACATAGCTAATTACTCGTGTAAAAAAATTTTTCCTAAGATTTTTCCGTTAGCCAGGGTATATCCCTAACAGATGGACGGACGAACAGACGGACAGACGACGGACGACAACCATACTTGACCGTTACTTAAGTAGGTCTGCGGTCAGCTAAAAACATAAATAAATTTATATAGCACATCTACGTGGAAACATCTCTTATCGTATACTAGTACTCAAGATGGTGACAACACCATTCCAAAAGTTAACATATTATGTCAATGAATGCTACACTTACACGCAGATCACGAAAGACCAGAGACGCCATAGAGTTCCAGTCCATCAGCCCAGAGACCGACGGCCGACTGTGCCGAGTCGGTGCGCTGCCATAAAATAATTGACAGTAGCTGGTTACATTGCGTCGGCGACAACAGGAAGAAGGATGCCTAACTAAAGCCGGATTCAGTGAACTTTAGTCGTTCAAACGACGTGTAATTATCATAAACACTGACACCGGCTTAAGTAGCGTCAGCAGCAGTGACTTTGTGACTTCTCTGTATTCTCGGTAGTTACAAATGAGTCGCCCACTCGTCATGCTGACGACTGACCCACTGACCGAGCTCAGGACCGACAATCGCGGTCTTGATTTTCTTCTTGCTGTCGAATTTTTGCTCTTGATCTTAAGTTGAATTTTCGTCGTTGCAACTTACAAGTTAATTCGCATGCAGATTTTACTCGAAATATGCCGACAAACCGTGCCAAAGGATTCGCAACATCATCGCATATGATCTCATTTGTTGCTTAGCTTGACCTGCAGTGTTGCGTGACGGATAACTCCCAGAAGCAATTTTTTCTCACTTGTACACGCTCACAGGGGGATGGTTACCCTGTGGGGCTCAGAGCTCGACGGATTAATCTATAAAGCGGTCAACTTTTGTATGTCTTACTGTATCTAGTTTATCCCTAAAGGCAATGACACCAACGTCCCACTTCTTTGTGAAAAGCATTTATTTTCTTTCTCGCTTATCTTCTATCTGTAACTTTTGTGTGCCTTCTTGTACCTGTTCAGTTAACGTGTAATCTTATTATGTTTTTAAAATATAAACATTCTGTTTAGACAGTTAGATTGGTTAGTTTGTATCGCCAGTGGACCTATAATTTATTCGTTAGCGAGCACACAAATGTTGAATAAGGACTGTTCTAAAGCCTATAGCCCCTGATTAGTAACCTGCTTCATTTTTAGACACTGTTTAAAAATATAACAGATTCTAGTAAACAGCGAAAAGAAGTTTTGACTGTGTGCGTCTTTATGCAGTTTTGATATGCTCTAGACTGACACTAGGCGGGGGGCTATTATATGCGAGGAGTTTCCGGGTTTAACGAGATCGCAACAAGCACGAAACACGGAACTTTAATTGGCGACGACAACGATGATAGGATAGTGACAACGCTGGCTTTCAGCCGGACATCGTTACCGCCGGTACTCTGATGAAGACAGGTCTAATTGACTGAGGATTGCAAGGATCGTCAGCGATCATTAACATTCTTGCAAGGACCATACGGGAAAATACTATTAATAGCACAGTTATATAACAAACGCTGTACACAAAAGACTGACGAATTTATTCTTATCGCAGTTTTTTGGTTTTGATTCTAGAGTCTCGATGGTAATTACAACAAAGTAATTTACGAGTAATGTTGAAAATGTCTGATTTGTCTAATAACTGAACTCCCCCGCGTTTTTTTCCGTTTGTACAACTTATGCATTTTAGCTAGTTCGCGATTTTTGTATTGATCATCCACCGGTAGGCCTAGTGGGAGTGCGATTGAAACTTGAAACATTCGCTAATAGTAATACTGCAGAAACTTCAATCCGAACGAGTCGAGTCGTTTTTCGTCGGCAATAAGTTGCCTAGAAACACCATGCCAGCTTGCGTTGACGTGCAGCAAACCAAAGATGCCGCAAGGCTGCTGACCGTAAGCATTTGCACGCTCAGGATAATTGACTCTGTCGTCACGAGTGAAAATAATCTACAAACTGCTTCTCCAATGCAGTCGTTTGTTGGCAAGTGAAACCGCAAGGCGCATCATTGAGCCAGTTCTGTCTGGAACAGATGGCAGCGACGTGTAATTGCGCTTCCTGATAGCGGAGGTTTCACGTCCCGCCGATAGCGGATCTCGATAGTCTCTCGACTCGATCGTTTACAATGTGGTGTGCACAAGGACGACTGCACGATATAATAGTAAACTAAACGAGCTCGCCGTCGCACAGTTAAAGCTCCCCAAATACAAAACACAAAACGCTTGCCTACAAAACGTTCCAACCATGTTTAGTCTACATAAGTACACTCCAGGCTGCACTTTTTCGTTTTTTTCATAGGGCATCTAGGATATCGAACGAAAAAGTGTGCATGTTGTTACGCTCGCGACATATGGTAATGCATATTGATTATAATCGATTTTCCAGCAATAATGCATTTGCGTTTGCATTTCATGTGGGTGTGAATCCATTTCGTGTAGTGGCGAAACTCTTAAAATCATCAGTAAAATATGCAAAGTAAAGTAGGCCTGCCTGTGAGTGTTGCATGACTGTCTAATGGTTGCTTCAGTCACATGTCTGTGATGAACTTGACCATAATCTCTGCTAGTGTTATTTACAGTTTAAGTAGGGGGTGATCACGTTTTACAGCAGGGGGGCTGCAAGACTGCAATAGCCCACGGGTCAAAATGGTATAACATAATAAACATGAATATAGTAAATATTAATACATAATAAATACATTAATTTACTTCGAATACTGTGTATGACCTTACCCTACAAGTGTGCTGTTAATTACAATACGACATTCAAAAAGGCCTAAACTAATCATAAGTCTATACCAAACACTGAACGCAGTGTATCAACGAAATAATATACAGATGTAAAGATAACTGGTGATTGATGATCAAACAAATGACATGGAAGCACATCCGTCTGCGAATGGGTAGACGAGATATCGGTTCTGCTCCATTATGGAGCAAAAAATTAATTTCTCCGCTCGCGGATAGAGCGCGATTGTTGCTATGCGCGTTGCCAGGCAGCGGCGCATTCGTGCGGCGGCCGCAGTGGATTTATGAGGCCATTATGACACAATCAATAGTGCCCGATAAGACGAAAACGACGCAAACTCTGTATAAAGTCGTTGTCGATTAGCTGCGCAGACAGCTCTTACTGATGCGCAGATTTACGGCCCGACCGAGGCTATCTGTCGCCGTTCTTCCACTCTCGAGTGACTGCGTCCAAGTTAAACAGCAATAGCGAAAGATTATTTTTGCAGTTGCAGCTGTCGTTCAGTGCTGTCCTCTGTCGAACGCTAGCGAAAAACAGAGTAGTGTGTTACGGTTACTTATTTCTGTTCACGAATGGCGATAGTGTCTGTTGCGAGAAACCGTGCAACAGTATAGGCATAGACTGTCATGAGCTAAACGCAGTCCATTAGTTAAAAAGCGTATTTATAAAGCAGCGTGCAAAGCAATAGAACTAAACAAAACTAAAATGGAAGTTTATTCAGTTCACTTCTGTCGCTGTGTATACACTCCTTAAGAGTTTACCGAAAAGATAAGAACAAACCAACGAACGAACAAAGCAGCATGATATATAAAATAAAAACGGCTAAACTCTCAGCCAATTGTAAATTGCAGGCAAACCGTCAGACCTATGCTGCCACCTGGCAAATAGCGAATTCAAACGAGGAGGACAATTCCGTTTATTATCAAATTACCTTGGTGCTTGTTATTTGTAGCCTGTCTGCTACAAAGAGAATTAGACGATGATGAAAGCATTGATGATTGTGCGTGTGTTGCATGCAGCTCCGCCGGTGCTGGGTGAAGTGTCGCCGACGTTTCTGATCCAGCAGGAAGGTGACACGGTGGACATGTTCTGCGAGGCGACCGCCGCCCCGGTGCCGTCACTGACATGGCGCAAGGACGGCCGCGAACTACTGCCGACCAGTGACGATCGCGTCAGGGTCTACGGCAACCGCGTTCAGCTGCGTCGACTTCAGAGAACCGACGGAGGAGCTTACTCGTGCACCTTCACGAACGTCGTCGGACAGGCGTCACACGTCATCAAACTGGTCGTCGAAGGTACGAGCAGATCGTCTGAAACTATTGCAAAAGTCAGTTGTCGTCAGAATATCGACAATATCGTTTGAACAGACACATCTCACGCAGTTTTTTTTGTAGGCATATCTCTAAGTCATAGGTTTACTGTTCTGCTGTAATATCGATCTTGTATCCAGTCGACTCGCACAACTTTTAGTTAATTCTTTCTCTAAATAAAAGTGAGATTCGAGGGCAAGTAGCAACATTGCAACTTTACGTCGCGTATCTAGGCGACGTTAAATTAATGATTTATATTGCTTTGAATCACTTAGATAGTAAAACTTGCATCTTGAAACCTTCCTCAACTGTTGTTTTGATGTATTTAGCTCGGTGTTATTTGAAGAGTTTGCGTCTTTATAGATGCTATGATAATAGTGCCTATAGTAATAGAACAGCAATTAAACGCACGATTATTTATTAAATGAAATCGATATCAAAAGTCAACAGTCACGGTTAAATATGATGAAAAGTTAATAAAATGATTGAAAATATTTAGTCTTTATTATTCAGTCGCGTGCAACTTTTGTATGCTCTGCTCTAAAGATAGGAGATAGCGTTGTAATTTGTTTTGCATTACGCTGGTAGTAGGCCTAGGCTATTTCACTGTGCATAGGCTACTGGTTGATTGTAACAACTGACCTTCCTTTTTCTTTCTGAACGGGCCTTGCCGCATGAACAAAGATTACTCTGCGACAGGTCTAAGTATGAAGCACAGGGTTGGTCACGTTGTTTTGCATATAATGTTTTGTTTTCACGCTGTTTAACTGCTGGCATAACTTATTTTATTTATCGGTCAGTTTTGTTATATTAGCTGTGTATGTGGGCGTCGTAAACAGCTTCTTTGTCCAGTACTATTAGCTATATATTAATGCACCGGCGTCAATCGTCACACAGGACAAGACTGGATATCATCCGGTAAGCTATAGACTCGCTACGTTAGCCGAGACTTTGCGACTTCGCGATCTTCCATCCGCAGCCGTGCTCTGCCCACGACACTGCTGCCATCTGCCGAATTAGAACAAGTTCATAATTCTGCTTCTTCGGCTGTAAACGGCGAAGGGCTTTTTTCGTGTCTATCATTGGATCAAAACGGCTCCATTCACTACGTTTTGATTACAATATTTTCGCGGTTTTACGTACACAGCCTGGAGTAGACCTAAACAATTATTATTAGGCTCAACTGAAGCAAAGACGAATGGAAAATACAGAGCCGGCGTATTGTGGTCGAAGTTCGTGATTTCCGTTTTTTGCGAGTGTTGGTTAATGGTTCACGCTCTTTTATTTTTTTTTAAATTTTACTGCAGACGCACGCACACCTACGAATATATACGGAACGCTTTATTTGTAGTTTATTACATTTTCGTGTTACACATTGGCGGCGCCAAGAGTGCCAGCGAGGCCCTTAGGGGCTTAATAATGCCCAAACATTTTGTAATTTGCACTGAAGTCTACTCTTAACATCAGTAACTGGAGCGGCAACTTTTAAACAAAAGTGATTCTACTATGGTTATGTCTGCTTTCTTGGACTTCATTTTTACTGCTCGCGCGCTACGTTCCTAACGTAGCGAAGAGGAGTAGGCCTATATGAAATCAGTGTAATATCAATGAGGACCGACCGACCGACCGACGACCGACGACCAACGACCGACCGACCTCCCTTCCTGAAAGAGCCTTCCTAGAACTTCAAACGGCCATATCTCCATAACGTTATCACCGTAAAAGTCGTTATTTTACCGTTGTTGGCCAGTTTTTCGTGAAAGCGGTTGCAGATCACCATTGGCATGCTGCCTGTCACAACAAGCACTAGTGACGAGCTTTTCAGTCGTATCAACATCGATGACCGTGAAAGACTCTGAACTTCCAAAATAAGGGGTTTTATTGATTTTTGCGATCTTCGGCTGCAGCGCACACTTCAAGAATGAATTGCTACAAAACGGCTGGAGATAGACTGACAGTTTGCGAGCAGGAACTGCCATAGGCTTTTGCGCGTTTCGTGAGCATTAGCTCAAATTTCTTGTTACCTTAACGCCAAGGCCATGAACTTCGAAACCTTTGAGGCCAAGGCCGAAAATTTTGGTTTTAAGGTTTAGGCTAAGAGTAGGCCTAAAGCCTAATGTCACTAACCCGTATCCAGTTGTAATCTTTGCCTCCGTACTTTGGCTTCCAGCTTGAGTTTGACGGACAGAACGGGGACTTACGTTTGCAAGTTGCGAGTGATCTTGATCTCTTCTCTTGTCTGCCTTTTGGCTTCTGCACGCACAAAAACCTGGCGCCGCCATTGCTGTTGTGGTCTTGTTCTGACTTTTTTGAGTATGTTATTGATGTGTTTTAAAATTTGTGTTTTGTTCTCTCTGCTAATCGCATGCAGTGCATTTTTTGTGTACTTATTGTTTTGGGAAGGTATACGAATCAGCAGACCAATGCTTAAATGTTAAATTATCTTATTTTTATTCGATGTTGCGCACAGCAAATTTTAGTATATGTTTTAACTTACATTATGTCCCGTATACTAACCAAGGATTTCTTTGATTTCTCTGCAACACTCGTAAAATGTATGCTATATTTGCGATTCGTTTCTCAAAGTCAAGATTTAAAACTTCAAGGTCCCAGGCTTATTGGCTAAGACTTAAAATGCACTATAACCGCGATTATCAGAAAAGTACAAGCTCAAACATGCACGATATTTAGAATTTACCACAATTTGAGCTCTAACACATTTTAAAAGTCAAAAGTCAAAGTCAGTCGAAATTCGATGTACAGGTTTTACAGCCTTGCGTGCCGTTTTCGACTACGATATCAAGGTAACGAGCCAAAATCTCAGACTCAAAATGTGCAATATCATCACCAATGAATATGGCATTTTTTATTCTTGAGTCAATTAGCTATAAAGTCGTTAATTGAAGCAGAGCACATTGTTGCTAGTGTTGCGGAAAATTTATTTGCATGTTTTCGTAACGTTGTGACTAGTACATATGTGTTTCTGGCTGTGGTGGGTTCAACCCGGTGTTTCGTGCGTTGTTCTGCAGCATTTCTGCACAAACAGCAATGCGCTAAACACGTCGGAGGTCTCGAAACCATCGCAGTCAGCGTGTATATCTAACAGCAGGCTTTCATCGTTTTATGGGATGGGCTCTAGAGCAAGATTTGATTACAATAATCTTGCATATGCTATGCATTGACTGTATCAGAAATTGTTTTATTTTCCGAATTCCCGTTGTAAAGTATTAGCGGAACTGCAATATTGAAGTGAATGGATGAAATATGATTTTACTCAGATTTAGTCTCGCAGTTAATTTGTTGTATGACACTGTCACGCCAATATGAGCTAGAAACAATGAGAGCGCATTTTTTATATTATTCGGTCGTAAACGTTGTGCAACAGTACATTACTTAATTTAATTGCGTATGCTTCTCTCATTTGTGACTAGCGCTCAAACGCTTAAATCGGGAGCGTAGCCAAATATTTATTTTGGTGAGGTATAAAAGATGTTGAATAACCATTATGACATCTTCGTAACTGCCCAAAAAAGTTACTTAATCTATTTTTTTGGTATGCATACCGATATATGCCTCGTCGCTGCGCCCCTGGGTCAAATGCAGACCTGCTTTCTTCTTCGGCGGACCATGAACGTCGAGCCTGACAGTGGCGTCCGGTGCTACGTGCAGGTAACGCGTACATCATGGTTCCGCCGACAAACACGACGTCGTTGGAAGGCAGTCGTGTCAAGCTGACGTGCCAGGCCGAGGGCTTCCCAGACAACATCACGTACCGCTGGTACCGTGACGGCGTCGACGTTCAGCAGACGGCGGCACTGATGACGCGTGCGGGGATCTACGCTGACGGCAGCTTCGTCATCAACAGTGTACAAAGAGATGACGTCGGCTGGTACACGTGTAGACCGACCAACGGTCTCGGTCTGCCGCCAGAGGCTTCCGCCTTCCTTGACGTCACATGTCAGTTAACTACTCGTCTTACTTGTCATAGCGATTAATTTTTTTTAGAAATTAATCATTCAATCACTTTGTTAATTTCCAAGAAAATTCATGTTTTTTTTCGCTCAACATTTTTACTAGTGTTTTGTATTATTCAGCTAACAGCATTACAATAATTATTATACGGTGCCACAATTAGTGAGTGTTTGTCTATGGCGTACATAGACTAGAATGTTCACGTTCTCTGAATTTCTTATGGCGAATTTTTGTCGACGTGTTTAGTTTATTATAATTTCCTAATTACGTGACTAATTAAAAATGGTTGCTGTTGTTCGTCACACATATTTTTAAATGTTTTAATTAACAGTCAATTTTTAACTCCCTTGTTTGACAGTTTTCGCTATTCATTTCGCAAGCGTCTTAGTTTGAAGGTTCGCCGAAAGGTCAGCGCGTGCATCTGAGATTAAATAGCGCGGAATATTATAAGACGACTGGAAATAAAGTTCGTTGATTTACGACATTATTCTCGGCAACGCTGTGGGGCGCCATCAACTATTCAATCAGTGACTTGTGGTGGAATTTAATGATGTGGGCGGTACAGAGCGTGCTGAAGCTGTTATTGCAGTCAAAGCAGGCAGGTGCCCCATTGCGACCATGTTGTTGGCAAGCGGAACTTCGGTCTTATTCGCGATTTTACGATACGACGAAAACAAGGACAACGACACGGCGAATATTGCCTGCTGTGTCGCTTGATCGATCTGGATATTTCCCGGTGTCTGGCGATGACCTTTTATTTGACTGCGGAATTGCAGTGATCGTTTCGTTGTCGGCAGCATCGTTTTGTCATAATTGTTTTAAACGCTGCAATCAAAATGAATTTCTGTTGGACAGTGGAAATAAAACGCTTTCTGTACCATACGCAATCTAACGCCATCGTTCTCTACAGAAGCACAGACGGAACATCGAAAAGCATCGTGGTTACCTTTGCAATGTATGCTTTTGGTGCATTCGCGAGCATTTTGTTGTGTCCGTTTCACATTATCGACGTTTGTTATACTTTAGTGCAAGACAAATAAGTTATTTGTCTTGCACTTAAGTGCGAAAGTGGAAGTAAACAGTGTATTTTGTCGAGAACTGGCCGCTAATCTTATTAGCAATATGACAAATGCAGGTTGCAGCACTGCCGTGCGAGAAAATAAATGAACGGCAGAACCAGGAATTGAATGACGCGCGTGTACGTCAGTCAGTGTCTGCGACTGCACTACACTGCAGCTAGTTATCTTCGTCGTCAATGCCACATCGATCACGACAGCCACTTGCTCCAATCTCATTTCAGCACCCCGCAGCCAAACCGATATTGCTAATTCATTATTGACAGGCAGTCGTTGAAGGCCAACGTGCATGCGACCTCTAGTTGAATGAAATGCGAGCATTCCGAGAACTGAATGGCAAATGCGTCAGCGTAGCCTAACTAAGTCCACATGCTTCCGTTTATATTTAGCTGATCGCAAAAATCAGTTGAGTAGCAGCCAACTACATATTTTATCTCTGTCGCAATTTTTTTCTTGCTTTGACAGTGATCTACTTACATTTTGACTCTACTTTTTTGTATTTCTACGTTGGTCAAAAAAATTACGCCCCTATAAATCTCGAATCTTAATAATATTGTTGCTCTGCTCCACATATCGACAAAAACAATACTGAGTTTTTAGCGACTGTGATATTGTAAAAGACCACCAAGCAGCAACTGATGTAGCGCAGTTCAAGCTAAACAGCTTTGGCCACGAGTCTGCTGTCGACTGCTATCGTCTACGTCCACAATCTCCACTCAACCAGAAAACTGATAGTCACAATACCGTCCCGAAGCATAGAGGGCTGAGTCAACGGGCCGAGTCAACGTAGGCACTGCAAAAAGCATGTGCAGCAGACAGACTGACACTTTGGAATGACAGCGATTTTTCTAGCACCGTGTATCGTGGTGTACAGTGGAAATCAGCATAAAATACTCCAACACAAAAATCACGATATCTGTGTAATGCTTGAATATTTAGGTGTCCGGACATAACCCCCCGGACACAAC
>Ga0056128_1004339_pt1 | contig 17714 bp, 6 predicted proteins | sample WorMetLIZISLAND2_FD_71113 | JGI IMG/M metagenome (GOLD analysis project Ga0056128, IMG submission 71113) | Marine gutless worms symbiont microbial communities from Max Planck institute for Marine Microbiology, Germany - Olavius geniculatus... ... | reverse complement strand
TATTGATTTAACGTGATTTTTTGGCGATTTTTGGCTGCAAAAGAGTGAATTACGACGAAATGGATAGAGATAGACTACGATTACCTGCGAACAGGAACTGCTATAGGCTTTCGCGCGTCTGGTGAGCTTTGCTCAAATTACTTGTTATTTAATCTGGGACTGATCTATCGACGTTGTAATGCAGCCATGGTTTTCATCCGTAGTGGGAGCGTTATGGGCTGAATTTCGTTATAATGTATGATAATGCAACAAGCAACAAACGCTACAAGAAACAGACCGTTAAACAATAACTTGTGCTATAGACTCTAAGACCTATAGTATGACCTATAGTACACACGTTACTGATGTGTTTCGTATGTAGCCTACCGGGAGTCGGTGGGGTAGATGCGCGTGACCCAGGTGTGCGCGAGTTGAGCAGGTTGTCAATATTCGACGACGACGTTCCCGCCTTGCTGTACGCGCACAGTTTCGGCATATTTTCAGTAAATTATAACGTCAGAATACATGCTGTAACATCGTCTTTATGTTATTTATACGCCGCGGCGTAGAGATGTCGAACGGAGTATGTCAAAGTTCATAGGAGAAAATGTCTGTACGGGGAAATGTCCAACACCCGTTCTATCACTAACGCCTGTCGCATTCAAACGCTATGGTTTTCATTTTCACATTTTCAGTTCGTTGTTTGATTTATGTCACAAAACTGGCGCTAGCCTCTGTTTTGTAGTAACGGTAATTCATAAAACTCCGTAGGTCAGTGGCGTCGGAAGGGGTAGGAGGTAAAAAGGCAATTTCCCTATATTATAGCTTGTCAAAAAAACTTTTAAAAGTACAACATTTGGTGCTAAAATTTGTTACTTGGAAAAAGTTTGCGACAAAATTAAATTTTCGAACATCCACATTCGCCTCTGTCGGAACATTGCAACTTTTTGCCTCTCCACTTTTTGTAGGCATAACCCACGTCGCCGCTTTTACAGACTGCATTATTGATGTTTAAAAATTGTTTTTCAATAACAGTAAAGCAATATAAGTTTTAAAAACTATTTAATTTAGTAAACAATTTACATGAAAAAGAGGCACTAGAGTTTGTAACAGACACAGCAAAGTTTACGAGCAGTGACAAATGGTTAGAGAATGCACAATGTTTCTAATAACAAACCAGATGTTGCAGCAACTACTACGACGACTGCAGCAAAAAATCCTAATAATAATTGATATATTGTGTATGACTTTACCTTGAGTAGAGTTTGGCAGTCTTTGACTGCGGCTGCTGGCTCTGCTGGAGACGTTTGGTTTCCAGTTTCGAAGGACTCGGTATAAAACCGACATCCGCGTTCTCTTGTACCAGTCGTCCTATCCACCAGTCGCTGTTGAATTTCTACAACGCAGCAATTGTTGTTGACAGCAGAAATATTTGCTTTCGTGTAGCATTTATTGCTTGCAAATAAACATTAGGTGCTACCGTGCTAAGACTATTAACACGGACGCAGCTTAATTCAAACGTGCGTGGGCGAAAACGTTCACAATTATTCACCAAAGTGCATTCGACGTACAGTTAAGCCCAAATTCCATTACGCCGACTTTCACCGAAACTCCCCCGCGCAGAAAGTCGCGGACTCAAACTATATCTCGACATATCGAGATGTTTGCGACAAAGTTTGTGACAAGTCCTCGACAAACCCGTTTGTGTCGCTCTAGTGGAATTTAGTCCGTTACAATGCACCGGGAAAGTTGGCGACAAAGTCAGTTATTGGGCAAAGTTGAGCTAAAAGGGTGCGCTTTCTGGGTTTCTTGGGTTTATTATCCGCACCCAGGTAGCGGTAGCAGTTAGTAGTAATATCGGCGCAGCCTGAAAGCAAACGGTTGAGTTTTTGAGCTTTTTGGTCCACTGTCCGCACCTAGGCCCTAGTCGTTTGATAACTGCTCGCGGTGCATCGTACAGTACATAAGATAATGGAAATCCGACCTCTTTGATGTGTAGAAAGTCCTTAACGTTAAACGAGACGGCTTGGCCGTGTACCGGGACGTCATTGTCAGCAGATCCGTCGTACTTGACGTTTGTACGCACCGCGAACGCCACCGGCTTCAACTGACGCACAGCGTGCATGGGCCAAAACTTTACACTCAATCGCGAAGCAACCTCAGCTTATTAGCTCACAATTGAAACGTATTTATTTCGCAATCTTCAGCGACAGTTTGCAAAAGCTTAGTTTGTCAGAACGAAACGAGAATTTCAGTATAAACAAACAAAAAGTTCATAACTGTTCAACATTCGGTCGGCTACAATGAGCGCATCGTGCTTAGAGCGAGAGCAGAAAAAAGTTTTTTCTTGAAAAAAGTTTTTACGTTTCTTTTTTATGAAAAAAGTTACACGTAGGTGTCCCATTTTTGGGGACGATAGGCATGAATGAGTTAACACACATACAACGACGAAAAAAAACAACCTGCCGACAGGCATAAGCAAGGGCCGCAGAAAATTTTACGGAAGCACAGAGTTACTAAACACAAAGAACAAGAAATAAAATAACGGTAAAAAACGACGACTAAGACAAACGACAGACAAGCTGAATATTGCAGTACATACGCGAGCTTTGTCGAGCTGAGTAATGGCTTGTCTTTCAGCTTCCCGACGACTGCTGCCGGCCGTTTTGCGTTCCTCTGGTTTGGCGAATGGATTACTGAAAGTCATATCTGCCGTATTCTGCGCACAGAAAATCAAGCACGATATAAGAATATATATATGGTGAATATTGCGTGGCATACAACTCGAAGAATAATTTTGTGTCAGCTTAGTGCCGACACATTATGCGGCTGTTTGCTAACCGCTGCAAAGCCTTAACTTTGATCTTTTGGCACCCGGTTTCTTCTGCCCAAAAAACGTTCACACGAATTTCGTTTTTTAGCACTTTTTGCTTTCGAGTTAAAACACGTACGGGACAGACGGACGGACTGACGGGCGAAACCCGTAATGTGACTCATTAGGACGGCTGGGCAATACTGAAAGTAATACACCGTTTAGACGATCGAGCAAGCGTCGAGCAAACGTCGAACAGACATCGAGCTGGCTTGGTTGGCTCGTCGAGCCAGTTTGATCGTGTAAAGGGGGTATAAATAGTGAATTTAGTCTATGCTGAGCAACAGCAGCAGCAGCAGCAATAGAGATCGCTATGTAGATCGCAGTATTTCACTTTCAATCGTGTTTTTATCTTCTCCCATTTTTTCTCTTTTCAATTTTTTTCCTTAACATCTTTTTTTCTCTTTATTCTTTATTGGGCAAAAATCCTATGCTTCCGGTTTCCGTCGCCAGAAGTCTAAAATTTCTATTGAACCTTAGAAAATGTGTACGGTTTTTGGTTAGTTTTCAAAGTTTTACTGAAAAAAATGTTTGCATCTGGTCCGTTATGCTGCAATCTTTACTTTAGTTCTTGTGAGTAGTGGGTAGGCTGCTATTCAGTGTGCCTTTTTTCTGATTTATTACGTAATATTACACGCCATGTCACAAAAAAATAAAAAGCCACCCTCGTTTTTACTTTTACAGCAGATTGCGACAGAAAGCACATAGATTTTTGTCATCTCTCCCCTTGTTCTATCTTAGGGCCTATAGAAACGCGTTGTGCTTGTAAGCTTACACTTCAACTGGTACTCCCCCACAACGATCACGGGCGGCGCCAAGTTAAATGGTTGTCGATTTACCGCTGCTACCCCCACCTCCCTTCTTCACCCAAACAAAAGAGCTCGGATTAGCGCAAATTTCATGGGTCCTATTTCGAGCTGGGGCGGGGGGTCCGAACCACTTCACCCCCCGTCCGCCGCCGCCCCTGACAACGATGATAAAGCAGAAAGACATGGTGTAATCTTAGATGGTAATTACTTTTTCGTTCTATGAAATCACTTGTCGCGCTTACGATTCGAACTTCTGTTTTGACATAAACGTTGCGCTAGAAATGCAGACTACTTACTTAGTTACTTAAATGAGTCAATAACTGCATCGAACATAATGTCCCGACTCCCATCATAAAACACGATGAAGCTGTCTCGGCGTGCGCTCGACGAGCCCTCACCATGCGCTCGTCAAGCCAGCTCGTTTAAAATCGTGTAAACTGGGTAATAGTCACGTGTATACGTACGCCGAGCATTTCGGTGTCTGTGCACGTCTCCCACTCGTTGAAGTCCCACTCGGCCCACGGCGGCACGAAACCGTCCGCCTCCGGGCTTAGAGCAGTCGACGGCTGATCCATCGATGTATGTATCGGCTGTTGACCTTTACGCAGTTTTACAGTAGCTTACAATTTAATATCGATCATTCAAATATTACTCAAAGAATTTTCACGACGGATATGAACTTCGTCGAGTTGGCCAAAATGCCAAGATTCAACACTTCTCTGTCAATTTATACGAGTCGATCGTCGATTTTTCCGATAAATTTTTCAATAAAATATCTTAACTTTATGAACTAAATTCGCGACAAAGTCTGAAGAAAAATATCGCGGTGTGTTCCTCGATGGCGCAACGCGGAGGTGTTGCGAAGTCGACGTGAATGGCTAACTTTTAGTGTATGCGTAAAGCAGTGGCCAACCCAGGTTTAACGCCAAACGACGTACGCGATAAACAGCAACTGCTGGTGCAGTAATGTAGTTTTAATTCAGTCAGTTAATTACTTATTTACTCAATAAAAACAGCACAGTTGAACAGTGAAAGTTTTCAATTGCAGAAGTATAACTTACAATCAGTAAGATGTACCAGACTCATCAGTTATAGGCCTAAATGGCAGCCGCAGAAGACGTTCAAACAAGTTGCTAGAACGCACAAGAAAAAAAGTGCACAACGACATTTAAAGAATATTTTTGTATTCAGTTAACAAATTGTGAAACACTGCTTTTTCTTAATATAAAAATTATTTATTATGCCTATTAGTTTAAAAATCTACGTGTACCTGTCCATCTACATTTTATAGCCTACTGTCTGTAGGCTATTTGTCGATTCTAATTAACTTTTTTATAATGCGCAATTCTTTCCTTGCTAACGATCTTATAGGCACTAATAGAAGCATTAATTTCTTTGTTTAAAAATTTGATTTCAGAGTGATGATGAGTTGTTGCACGAATGACAACTGATCCCCTTTGCCGTCTTATCCATTTCCTTCTAGTTACTACCGTTACATACCATTTTCTGATTTTTAATGTACAATAAAACGGAGGCAAAGACTACGACAAAACTGCCTGAAATAAACCTGTGTTACTTTTAAATAGCACATTTGTGGGCGCCGTGTTATCCTGGCTACGCCATCGTCTGCCGCTCGCAAAGAGAAGGGCAGCGTATGGCGCAGTTAGCTGCTAGGATGCTTCTGCTTGCAGCTCACTTCAGCAGCAGCAGCAGCCGCTGGCTCAGCATCAGCTTGGACTAAAATATCTCGGCAAAGATCAGCTACGTACACGCAGTCTATCAGATACCGCAGCTAGAACTCCTGATAAACGGAAACGTCGCGCATAGGCGCGCTGAGCTACGAATTATTACACACATTTTGTATATCGCTGAACTCATTTTGTGCACCACTGAACAACGAATGGTGTATCTTTGAAGATTTTAGACTGGTGTTCACAATGACATGACAGATCATCCAAAAGTAACGAATATCTTGTCCAGGCCCGTCGAGAGGGTGGGGCAGGGGGGTAAGCTACCCCGGGCCCAGCGACGTTTAGGGGGCCCCGCCGTCGCTCAGAAATACAAAAATACACAAGAATGCACTATTTTGAAAAAAATCAAAATTTTTCTCCCTAGAGGGGCCCCGCAAAAATATTTGGGGGCCCCGCGAGAATTTTTCCCCGGGCCCCGCTGTGGCTCTCGACGGGCCTGATCTTGTCACCAGATCTGTTCTTTGAAACTCTAAACGGCACAAAACGCGTTATCGGCGGACGCCGCTGCAGAACGACGCTCTTCAAATTCTGAGACCCCCGAGTTGGAAGATACACCAGGCTTATTTCCATTTTTCTCCCACGCCTTCATCTCGGATTTTTAGTGACTCGTTTCTTACCGCAAGACCATCCATCGGTCGCTTTAAAATTGCAATAACTGACAGTCATATTATACTGTATTAGGTCAGTGTTAGGCTTAGGGACAGCGTTGAAGTTAGGATCGATCAATTACGATTTCGTCGATGAGCATTCGTGGCATGATGGCAGCGACAACTGTCGATATCTGCCGTCTATTGGTCACATTGTAATTACGTTCGCGGTTATTAGAAGTCTGTGATCCCACGTAGATACGCAAAGCCGCGAAATTCTGCTCACAATAACAGATCGCTGCATTAAGAAACTGAACTACAGACAACACTCAAAAAGTATATTATAAGCTACATGCAGAGTTGCAAATTGCAACAGTTTTGCTAAACAACTCAGTAACTTTGTACGGTTACGTGCCGTAGTTAGTCAACAAATAGACCTATAGACCTATAGGCCTACAGGCTACGCCATCAAGCAGAATTGTTTTAATGTCATCTTATTTGCGTTTTTCTTCATCACTAGACTTGTCTAGTAGGTTTATCTATTTTGCATTATGCTAGTTGCTAGTTTTCTGTAGTCAGATTGCAGCTATTCAAACAAGCACTGGTCTGCCAAATTTTAAAATAAACTTGATTGGTTTATTTATACTCAAATACAATCCACCACATAGCTACACTACCGAGAGAAACGTTATTATTATTATTGTTATTATTATTGTTAAATTTTCTGACATTGATGTTTCACAAGGTAATGTAACGACGCACTTCAGACGCGGTGGGATATTTAATAACCGTCTTGTTGCAAACTGTCCATAAAATGCGCCAGTAAAAAAATTCTGAAAATCGCTCAATATTTGGCTACGACATGGACGATGACAAAGTTGGAAGTTTTTTTAGACAGTATATTATGTAGACTATCTATTAAAACGGCGTTTCTGATAAACAGTGCAAGGTTGATTAATCAAGACCGTTCTCTAAGCCGTCTTTTTTTGACAATATTTTATTCCACCATGTAACTGCTTGTCCAGATAAATGTCACTGTGACGAGAATATTTGGTCTAACTTTAGATACAAACGAACTTCGATAACGGTATAGTTATATCCATAGAAAAAAACACTGTACTTATGACTATAGCCTACAAAGTACATGCACAAAAGTGATACAATAATGTAAATGGTAAAAAGCACAAACATTACTCGTTGTGCATAAAAATCGATAAATATATAAAATAAATTGAATAATGTAAATGAAAAAGTAACACAACGCAGCACATAAACATTTGAATGCAGCAAAATACAAAACTTCGTATATAGCTGACAATGCAAGCAGCATTAAACAGTAAAAGATTATTGTAAGCCTAAAATACAACCATGCTATGCACTGTATAAATATATTTAAAAAAGCGCAATATGTAACACACACAGCTTCAAAATATACAAATGCAATCAACGCTGAACAAAACACGTCTTTATCGGCGGATAAAAAACGGTTACGGGTATAAAGTTAACGCGATGGTGTATCACTGGTGTATAAACGAGATCAAAATCTCCAGAACAAAGCCTAGACTGTAGATCGCAGATCTCGAGACCATCGGGAGCAAAACTCACAATCCCAGACGTAAACAATACTTTCATTAAGCTGACGCATGGGAGTAGAATTATTTAGCAGTTTAACCAGTGTGCTCCAAGTTTGAAACTAAAACGGGATGCACAACGCCAGGATCAGGCAGACTTCCGTCTAAAATTAAAAATAGAAAAGCAAAACCAAAATCTAAAGACGAGGACACGGAACTTGAAAAGTTGAGACCAAGTTAGATATTGCATTTTTTCACGAGTCGCAATGTGCTGACGCAAAATTTAACAGAATACAAGGCTTGTTGAATGACAGGCGAACATGGAATTCTAGATACAGAGTTGGAACATAGCAACTTTACCAAACGTTTACAGTTACAGTTAAGTTAGAACATATTCAGTCGTTCGACGAGTGGCACGGAAAAAAAGATGTAACGGTAGCCTAGATGATAATGGCAGAATGAAATTTTTGTGTCCACTCTCGTATGCAGCGGGTCAGTATAAACTCACACACTCCTGTCAAACACAGTCGCAACAAACGTTTACAAACGATTTTGGAATTATTTTCTCTAATAAACGCGTTTTAAACTTTCTAAATATTTTTTCTAAGTTTTAAAAATTTTTATACACGTAGTTGAATGGTTAGTGTGAACAGAAACAGGACCAAAAATGTGGTCATAAAAATATACACGGTGTCCCAAAATTAGCGGCCCCCTTGCTTCAAACACACGTTATTCAGTTTGTAGTTCATGAATTTCAACAACATGTCGTACGCTGCACAATCAAAACATTACATACCGTCACAGCTATTATGACGTCCACATCTTACCGTGTGTTATCGGTGTAACGTCATTATGGCATCAGAGTTTGTTTACATTAGGGTTGCGTTCAATATTGACAAAGAGATCAAGCAGCAGCGTACCGGCTTTGAACTAAGAGTTAGCGTTGAGGCTAAAGATGGCTACTGTAAGCTCAAACTTTAAAGACTAGTTTAGAATGATTGTCCCCATGACAAATTTTGTAACAGTTTGTCAGGTATTAACGATTTTACGTTAACTTATCTGTAAAGGGGCCGCTAATTTTGGGACACGGTGTGGAACTAACATAATCTTAATCAATGAAAGCTATCCTTGACTAATTTATACACTATTTATCTCTTTGTTGATACGATCTGATACGGTGATGATCATTAATCGTAGTCTAACTAGTTGGCTTAGAGTGGCTGCTGACTAAGTGTTGATTGGAGGAAGACGAACAGAGTAGGACCTCGGTGCTCGGTACGCCATCTGTCGAACACACGCGCAACAAACAACACCCACCTAAGACAAATAGGCCTAAATAATTGTATTCAGTTTTTGATCGATCAGTAAAAACAGAAACATTTTTAACGATTGATTAATTTCTGCAGGCCTACTTTTTTGCTACACCGAACTGAAAATTTATACGACGTACATTATTCCATTTTATTCGTCATTCAGTGACAGCAAATATGGAGCAAAGCATCGGACAAACAAGCAAGAACAAACAAACAAGAAACGAAAACTAGACACAGATGGGAGATCAGTAATTCGTATAGGCGTATACCGTGTAAGTGGAGCAGTGTTTGACGGCGGGTCTTGGTCCGTTGTAAGGGTGTTCTACAATCGGTTTCTCAGGCGCGTCGTACAGTACGCCTGGACACGTGCCGTGGTGTCGCCCCGTAGACGAGTTGCAGTACACGCAGATCTGCAAACAATATTTTACTCGTTTTTATTCTTAGTTTACAATATGTGTTTTAAAAAAATTTTCTTTGTGTACAGTTAAGTGTAGCAGTTAACATGTTGTAGCTGATCATCAAAATTGCTGCACGCCGGGCGCGGTTACTACTTGGATGGGTGACTGTCGGCGCGCAGATAAACCATCTCGATAGTCCCCTATAATTATGATCAGCCACGCAAATCAACTCAACTTTCCGTTCCTGCACAGTAGATAAATCGGGTACCAGGTACTCGGGTCTGACTGAAAATAAGGCGGGCCCGTTTACCTGTGTCGGGTGGTTAGTAACAGTGTGCGATCCCATAATTCTGAGATGGCCATCTGCAGTGAACAGCTATATGCAAAAAGCGTAGCCTAAAGTCCTTCTCGAGCCATAAAGCCTATAGTGCTGCTCTGATCTCCGTTTCCTTAGCCCTCAGCCAGACACCATCAGTTTATACTGCGAGACTGCGGGGTTAGTGCATCGCGCGTTTACGCTCCAGCTTTCGCTGGAATACTCACTGCGCATACCCATGGAGAGACGGCCAGGCTGAGTTCAAGTCAGTTGACGTAGATGACTGGTTACATAACGAAATGGTCACCCATTCAAGCTATCCAAAAGCTATACAGTATAGCCTTCTCGAATCTGTAGTGAGTAGTCTAAGCTGACCAGTAGCCTGTCGGGATGGTATGGCGCCTCAGAACTGCAGCACGGTATGCCACGATCGTCAATGCTATCCGGTCGATAAGTGTCTTTCATCTCAGTCCCGGTCACGTACGAGTTGACCGCGCCGTCCGAGTGACGCTCTGCACAGCCAATCAACAAATAGACGGTTGAATACATGAAAATTTTGAAAAATGAATAAATCGATCATCAGCGTACTTGTACATATTGAATACAGTTCTCAAACCGAAACAAAATGTCAATGAGTAAATTAAGGTAGTCGTGGACTTAACTATACCGAAACAGTTTATAACATCAAAAATTATAAATGAAAAACATAAAACCGCGTAAATATAATAATAATAATAACAAAACTGTCAAGTTTTGCTCAAGGCGAAGTATTGCTCGCTGGTAGCAGCAATAATAACATTGATAGTTATGCGTCTTCCCCTCAGCTCCTCATTCGTCCACCTGTTCAACTGACTGTTTGTTACGCTAACTACTTCATTGCAAGACGCCAAGATATAGCCAATGAAAAAAAACATGTTTTTATTAACATTTCTTAGTAATAAAATTTCAAAAAATAATAAATAATATTGCATGTGGTCGTTTACTAACTTGGCTTGACATCGACTTTCAGTTCAGGTTTACTGACGAGCTATAACAACAAAGCAAAACAATAGACCTATTTAAAACGCATTTGCGCTCAGATTATTAAGAATTTAAAGCACGTGAAATTGAAATTTCGTAAATGTTTATTGCAACTGCGTCAGCGAGTACCGATCTTTAGTTAGTAACATTTAATTTAAAAAATATTTTTTGCGTTTAAGTGTTTTAAATCATCGACGGTGCAAAGATATTTCAAAACTAAATTCCACATAAATAAACTAAATTCGTTAAAACGTGTTTTGTATAAAAATATATATAGAACGTTTTAAGTAAAATATTTTTAAAAGTTAAAAAACGTTATGAAAAAAGATTACAATAGTTTTTTATTCTTTACATCAGTTACTGCAACGTGTCCGGAAAAAAGCCTACACTTTTACTGAATAACTTCAACAAATTTAAACTTATTTTTTTTATAATTTTTCGCACACATTATCACAATGATACGCTTTACTCAAAGCAGTTAAAACGTGTCTTTAAAAAATTTACTTCCAACTAAATATAGCTAATTTAATTGTGACGTCATCGAAAATACCATTTTGCGGACAGATAACGTCTAAATGAGCTTCTGCGATATGAAAACAGAAAAACTGATAAAAGAAAAAAAATTGTTGGCATAGAAATAAATTATTTTTTTAATCAAAATTTTGCTTTTACCTACTCTTGCTTTTCGCCGTGTTAACGCGTCGCTGTCGCGTGCAGTACGGGAACGTCGTTGTGCAGCAGCCGTTATCAGCAGGCAGCGTCATTTCTGCAGCCCTCGTTAGCGTCGCGGTAGTGCACATTTGTAATAAAGTTGCTGACTCAAAAGTTGGTTGATAGCAAGTTTTGTCACTGTTGATGACAAATAAGGCAGCTACGGGCTAAAAGCGTATTTTTCTGTATTTCTGTTTATTTTGGTGTGGAGTAAAGTAAGAATACGAAGTGTTTTATTCTACACGGTAAAGTGGCGTCAGTATTTGGGCGAAGTGGGTTATCAGTACACTGTCAGTTGCATGTTGCTTTTATAATGTTGCCTACAAAAACTATGAACATATTTTTAATTTTGTTAAAGTTATTAACCGAAACAGTGTTAGCTTTTTTCACCTCAAATACAACAAAAACGACTTTTTGATGACGTCATAATTACGTCAGCTCTACGTAGTAACATGGCAATGTAAAAAGAAAATATTTTAACAGTTTAATAAAGTGAACACTCAGGACGACTCGTGCCAAAAATTATAAAAATATGTTAAGGTTTGACAAAGATATATTTATTTATTTATTTATTTATTTCCGGATACGGTGTATATAGTTACAGAATACAATATAGACCTTGCAGTTGGCGGGAAAGAGACGTGGTTTAGAGATCTGCAGATCGCAGACTTCGTAACTGAATGGTCTCGGTGGGTACCTGGGCTCGCTTAAAATAGAACGTGCCTTGGCTTCTTGTATCGCCTTCTTGACCCGTTGCTTTTTCTCGAGCTGCCATTCCTCGTGAAGTAGCTGGCGCTTCGACTTCTGTGCACGACAACGAGAAACTTCGTTTACCGCCCACGGCGGACAAGACTAAAGACACGTACAGAGCGACGTCACTGAACTGAACTGAACTAAAGTGACACGGTTTAGTTTTTGACGAACTGGCCGAAGGGCAGTCAGTAATGCATTACAGTAGGCACTGTCAAACGGCGTCAGTGGCCTACGTGACTAGGCTCAAGTACGTGTCAACCAATGACAAATGAGCTCGCCCTGCTTACCCATTGGTCAGTTCGTCAAAAACTAAACCGTGTCAGTTCAGTTTAGTCACGTCGCTCTGTACGCGCTTAGCGGTTAAAAAATCTGATAGGCTTAGGCCGCAGACTAATATTTGCATAGTTTAGTGAAATGGTATGAACAAACATAATATCACGAAACGCAAAAAAAAATAACTAAAAACTTTTTTTCTAAATTTTAAGGTCGTTCAAGGTCATCAATGTAGATACCGCAAAATGCTCGTCAGTAGTACTTGTTTTAATAAGCAGCAAGTCCGTGTCTATCTGCGACTCTTTTACGCTAAATTAGTGATAGTAGCAGAAATTGTGCATTTTAAAGAAGGACCGACAGACACAGATACACAGACGCCGTTACTATAGCTAAGAGGCACTTAGCATAATATATCTGCTGTCGTGCGTAAAAATTAGGCGGGCTATAAAAATTGTATCGAGAACTGGTCGTTACCGGTGGGCGGTAGGCGTCATCGTATGTTGTTTCTCCAACGAATTTGGGTCTTTTCGGCTGCGGCGAAAGTTTGCATAGATCTTTCGATCGTAACTGAACACACGATGACAAAAAATACAACGCATCAGTAGAAAGGCATTCAGAAAGTCTGCCTGAGATGACTCTCGGATAATAACTATAGAGGCAACCAGAGATCTCAGGCCTCTATCCACCTGTGAGAATGATGTGCCACCTGCGGATACAATGAAAACCTTAACACAGCTGATGGTTTCCGTTAAAGAATCCGGGATAGTGATCAAAAATTCACAAAACAATCCGGATCGCCACGAAAATCATTTCCCCCGGGACACTTCCTCCGAACGTTCCCCCCACCGGACGTTTCCCCGTTTTTTACATACCCGGACATTCCCCCCTTATGTATCTCGAGCGCGTGCGTGGCCTTCCTCCCCGAGTCTGACGTCGTCGACGGCATGCAGCTAGGTGCTGCACGGCTGCGTTACCGACGTGGAGGAGACCGACAAGCTACAGACGCTGCTAGCGACCTACGACGACGACGACGACGCCCTGTTCCGCGCATCACGCTGCGTCCGCTGCCGCCACTGTTCCCGGTGTCCACCTGGAACGAGCATGTCGCCACGCTGAACGGCGACGACGGACGAGGCGTGGAATAGGGGCTACGACGATACTGCTGCAGAATGCTCGTGGTCAGCTGACTGACTAATGCACTATTTCTTTTTGGACATTGGCTGTATATAATATCGCCTTATTCAGTGATATTTAAATTGATATATTAAAAGGCCTGCTGCATATAACTGCATTAATATATTTATTCATAACTATTACACTTTCTAATATATTGAATATTTGCTATTTGACCATATATGTCAGAGATTGATACTTACAGGAAATACAACTTACACTCGGCAGCCCCATACATAGGGGGAAATGTCCGGTTATGCAAAAAGCAGACGGAAACCGGGGGAAAGTGTCCGGAGGGAAATGTCCTACACCCAATCTAACTGCGTCCTAATCCTAAGTAATCCAGCTGACGAAAAACGAATGAACAAAAGACGTAAGTTTTTTTTAACTCTTTCGTCGCTTTACTTGACTATTTTTAGTAGAACACATAGAAAAGTCTGAGAATAAATCGATAAATGCACTTAACTAATACTTTATTTTGCAAGAATTACTTCAGTTAATGCATTTATCGATTTATTCTCAGACTTTTGCATGTGTTAGTTCTTCTATAATGATGTGTATTTAGGTCTACTTCAGACAGTGTCTCGTTTTTAGCGAAAGCCAATCCAAGATCTATTCACAAAGTCATTACTTGAAGACGCTCGTAAGAGTGCATATCTCCGCCAAGTGTAGTAATTTAAACATTACAAACATTACAACAACAACTACTACTACTACATTGTGACCATGCACCGTTATGGAGATATGGCGCCTCAAAGACATGTACACAGACATACACACAAACACACACGCCACGACGGACACAACGGCGGACAGAACGACCAATCTCATAATCTCCTTTAATGTTCACTACGTTTATACTAGGCGGAGATAATCATTTAACCTAAACGTTTATTTGTCGAAGCGTTTAACTGCTTCATTATTCAACAATGTCAAACGGTTTAACTTTGAAGCGGCTTTGCTACTTCAGCAGTTAGCCTATGACTGATTGATTATGTGATTGAATGTTTATTGAACGCACCCTGCTGGGCGCAGTGTACGAAGTCGCATAGGTTGTCTCGAAGTCTGTCGGACCACACAGATACAGGTTGTCATGTAATGGCTTGAAGCTCTTTGGCGGTGGTTTGCATATTCTTTCTGCGCAGTAGTCCTGCCAGCGAAACAGCAATAAACGGCCTTACTTATGAACATGTTTATTAGCAAGAAATGCAAACGTGTAAGCTTAACTGATGTACACAACCAAAAAAAAAACGAAATATAAAGACCTATGCAAAATAAACTTATATTAATAAAGCAACGCTAAAATTATCTAAAGCTGCACAGACTGTGTCAAAATGGAGTGTTTTATTTAGACAACTTTTGGAAAATTGCCCACTTATTTGTCTAGCGTTCTCCGAAAGTGCATTAAAACAACACGATTAAGGTGCGTTCTCACTGCGCGCGTTAACGCGTGGACGATCTCAATTGACTGTTCAATCAAGCCCTAATCCAAGCGCTACTTCACCCTAGAAGAGCGGATACATTTGAGATCGTCCAAACGTCACGCACGTTAACGCGCGCAGTGAGAACGCACCTTTAGGCTTAAGCATCAGCAACGTTCATATCGAAAAGTTCACTCGTAGTGCTAAAACCCTACACCCGTCGCGCTTACAGCCCTCCCGACCCCCATTCTGCTTTCTTCAAGAACCCTATGCACCACTGTCGGCTTTCGCCTTTCGATCCTCACGTTTGTGTTCCCGACAGTTTTTTTTCCCACATTGCTTTGTAATGTGGATAAAATAAGCCCTATTGGCCAAACAGTGTATATAGCCGAAATTACTGGCAACCGAACTGGGATTCAATGCGAAGTTTGTTCACGTTTTGAAGCAGCGTGGCCCGTGTCCAGCAAAATCTCTTAGGCTACATGTTTAGCGGAAAAAAATCGACTCGAATAAATCAACAGACGAACCTCTACATATGTGCTGCCTTTTGTCACCGGACCAGTGTTGCATAAGGACAATGGCTTTTTCCTGGATTTGCTGCAGCACATGTTACACGAAGCAGATACTTACAGTTTGTGCGTGACTCGGTAAACTGTGTCCCAATAAATATCTCACACAGTGTGGTTGCTCATCGATTTTTAGCCGACCGTACTTAAGTAACGGTCGAGCTAATGGCATGGTTGTCGTCGTCTGTCTGTCCGCCACGGATGTATTGTGGCTAAATGGTACGAGATAGGGCCTAAGTTACTACTGATCACCAATAGGAAGTCCCACATTTGCTCTCATATGACATGTAAATCATTAACCTTGAATTACCTCGAAGGGTCGTGCGGTACTGTAGCTAAACGTCGTAGGGGGATCGGCGATAGTACGATCGCATAAAGCACTGGCGACTTCTTACAGGCTTTCAGTAGTAACCATGTCTCCATCTGCAGCGGTTTGGCCGCAATTTTCAGTGAAAAGTTTCAAGCTATGAGTGGCCATATCTCGGAAACGGTGAGAGATAGGGCCAAGGTTACTATTAATCACTAATAGGAAGTGGCATAAGGCCTACGCCATTTCAAATGCGATGAAAATTATCGACTTTGGATGACCTTTAAGGTCACTAGCAACAAGTACGGTCGGCTATCCTAGTGACAACTGGGCTTCTTGTTGTTACAAATGACCGATTTCTGCTTTCAAACCCCGTCACTAACACTGCACAGGCAATAGTATAACTATTCTAGAACAATGCGATCATTGAAGATTTGGCCACACGTCAAACGTGTCTTTACTATTATATAATGTAAAATTGTCATAATTTGGATACTTTACCAACCAGGCCATTTGTAAACCTAATACTAGTGGGCCATGTCATCTAGCTGTAGGCCTACGTTGCGCACACCGTCCTGAGCAGTTTAGGATGGTCATCGACAATGCAACTAGCGATATCGAGTAAGAACTTAGGCCTTACTAACTTGAGTCTACGATTCTGTTCTTTCGAGAACAAAACGAAACTCCGTCCGCATACCTTTCAGCAGACATTGTCATCGTCTGCTCCTCAGCATTGGTCTTCATAATGTTGTTGTTGCTGTAAAACACCAGTAAAATAATATAATAGAACTACTGCATCTACTACACTTGTTTCCGCGCTACTCAGCCGAGTAACATCAACCGATGTCACGTCATGTCTACGTCACTCCTTTATTCAACAACGTAATGACAAATGGAGACTTCCAACAAATAATATGTAGCAGGAAAACGATAAAAGGAAGCGTAGGGGCCTACATATCAAATTTAATCTATATGACACGTCAATAGCCTGCTCAGCTGCTGTATTTTTTTCGTTTTGACAAAAATGCTTGCGCTGAATTGGAACTAGGGTTTCATCCACATCCCATCCTTTCTTCTATTGGCAGGTTTATGACAATCTCTTAAATGTGAATGTAATCGCCATTGGACGCTTCTATTTCCAGCTGTTTTCTTCTGATAACACTCATACAATAGCAAAAATTAGGGACTTTAGGGACCTCAGAACTTGCCAAAAGGGACCTAAAAGTGACCAAAAAGGGACCTAAATTAGGCCTAATACGAAACCCAAATGTCACGACCAAATATGGTCATTATTGCTCCTCTATATGACCATATTAGACATCAAGAATGTGAATATACTAACCAAGTGCATGTAATAGTTCAGTTCTAAATTCTAAACTGTTCACTGTAAACACAAACAACTTTCACAAAACAGTTACAACAAATACTACACTGTTGACCGCACACATAACAAAAACATCACCATTCACCAAGTTTAGACCAGGAATGTGTTTGAAAAACGTTTCAAAGAAACTAAGCAGTGTTGTTAACAAGGACTTGACCTTCAAGGCCAAGGCCAAGGACTTGGCCTTCAAGGCCAAGGCCAAGGCCAAAGACTTAACCTCACGGACAAGTTTAAAAACTGCTTTCGATAGGGGTGTTTTTACTGTTTTTGTATGCTAAATTTAATAGTAATTTTAATTAAATTTAGATTTAATTTTCAATTTTGCAGTCAATTAGAATGACCACTAAAACTGATGAATTCAACTACTGCTTGCTAATATATTCTGCAAGTTAAAGCAAAATCCAAAACGTAATGGAAATAATGCAGTACACAAACCACGCAGTCAAAGTTCAGAAACTGCAGACTGCTAAGCGACCAGTACACACACATTCAAATTATGGAAAAAGGTTT
>Ga0056128_1004336_pt1 | contig 17719 bp, 8 predicted proteins | sample WorMetLIZISLAND2_FD_71113 | JGI IMG/M metagenome (GOLD analysis project Ga0056128, IMG submission 71113) | Marine gutless worms symbiont microbial communities from Max Planck institute for Marine Microbiology, Germany - Olavius geniculatus... ... | reverse complement strand
TGGCACGAAATTTTGTCACGATAAACTAGAGACCTTGGGGCAGCCCACAGTGAAGATTTCGTGATCCTAGCTTGCACCGTTTTGATACAAATCACGAGTGTGACAGACGGACAGACAGACGGACAGATGCCCAGACGATGGCAAAGACGCGCGAAGCATTCTGCTGTCGCGTGTAAAAATCAATAGCAAAATCAGTCAGACTAACACCAAAAAAAACCTGTAATACAGTATACTACCTACATGTACATGCATGCAAACATATTCTGTAAATTATGCATTCATGTTACTGTCGAGAAAAAATGACCATCTTATACTTCTGCTAATTGTTGTTTCAGTTTCTTAAATGTAGCTTTTTGTTCATTTGACAGAAAGTTATTTCATCTCTGGTACAAGGTGACACCGATACAACAGATCTCGTTGTCAAGTTTGAAGAATACATGGCGTTCGATGACCTGAGATATTTCACCATGAAGTCTATGTTGGAACTTCTCAAGTCTCACTCGGATGTTAGTAATTTAGCATTGAACTAAAAAAATATGTCGGCTTAGTGCTGACTTATTACGCAGCCATTTGCCTAACTGTACTTACTTACTAATTAAGGATGTATTGTTCGAATTTTTCCATATTCGGTATTCGGTTCTTGGGATTTGGATAATATTCAAATATTCGAATTTTACTACCACTACATGGTTCGGCAAAAAAAGTAGCCCCCTAAAGTTTTTCGCTGTTTTCTCAGCAACCGTTTGGAATTTTAATTTGAAATTTTACAGTTTTATTTGCTAAAACCTACATCTACCTGCCAAGTAAAATGTGATTCTGTTGAAAATGACAAAGTTATAAACTTTTTAACATGACCGCCTACTGATTTTTCAGCATTAAAAATGTTCAAGCTAAAAATGCTATTTAAATTTCAAAAATCAGTTAGCATGTTACTGTCGATGACATCACAGTGACATTTTAACAAACAGCAATTTATTCCGTTTACAAATTATCACCAAATTATTGTTCTTTTAAAGCAATCACCGGCTGCCTACCGGATTTATCTTCTGGCAGGACAGTGCACCAGTATACACTGCACGCAGTGCACAGAACTGGCTGTGGGCCAACTGTCCAGATTTAATCACAAAGGACAAGTGATCTCCAAATTCGCCGAATATAAACCCAATGGACTACCACGTGTGGAATGCAGTGTTGGAGGCTCACTGCAAGCTTAAAACAAAGTCAAAAACAATTGCTGAAGTCAAGGAAGCGCTTTAGGTTTTCTGGGGCAACCTGCCACAAGGACTGATCGAGAAGGCTGTGAAAGACTTTTTAAATTAAGCGACTGAAGGCTTGTGTCACAGCTTGGAGCATTTGGTAGACACTTTGAACATTCAGTGACGTTGAAATTCTGGCATTTGATCATTAGTTAATCGTGTTGTTTTAACGATGTTATTGCATTGATATTGTAGCTTCAACAGCAACCGTCTAAAATTTTAAATTAAAATTTCTAACAGTTGCTGAGAAACAGCAACCGTTAGAAATTTTAATTTGAAATTTTAGAGATTTATTTACAAAAACCTTCTACATCTAACTGCCAAGTAAAATATGATTCTGTTGAAAAACGACGAAGTTATAGATTTTTTAACATGACCTACTACCGATTTTTTAGCATTAAAAATGCTCCAAGCTCCAAATGCTCCAAGCTGTGACACAAGCCTTCAGTCGCTTAATTTAAAAAGTCTTTCACAGCCTTCTCGATCAGTCCTTGTGGCAGGTTGCCCCAGATAAATGCTTTGTGACGTTGTATGTTGTATTTTTTCTTCAAAAACACGATGCACTTGCAGCATAATGAAGTTATTGTTTGATTCTGTGACTTGCAAAATGTAAACAAAACTCAACAGCAGATTGTAAACATAAAATAAGTAACAAAAAACTGAAAAGCTGTATATTATGCATATGACTGAATAAATGCATCATTTTTGTGATCTTTTTGGTGTCCTTTGACTTTGAAGTTTGATAGATTGAGGTGGTAGCTCTGTGGAACATTACACCAATTTTATTCTTCTAGAGTTTTGTTTCAGCACATACAGGATGGATAGACAGCACCCTATTAGAATGACCTCATGTTTATTGGCCTTATCCAGGCATATCCATGCAGTAGTTGAAGTTGGCTACTGCTTATTTCTATGTTATGAACTTGTATGAAAAACCAATACAACTGTAGAAAGTGTGTGATTAGTAAGTGTACGATTATTGAATGTTTGGAGATTGTGCAGGATACAGACTCGGCAGTTAATCTGAGCAGGTGTTTTGCTCTCCTCATAAATCTGAATCTTCCAGAAGCTGCAGACGTTGACAATCTTACTAACTTTTATGCCCTCACTTCTGGTAGGTAAAGTCACAGTATAGCTTAGTTTAGTTCTTGGTAGACTTTGTAAGAGTGAGCAACAACGCAAGACATTGTTGGCATAAACATACTGTTGAAACTGAAATCTGCAGTGTTTTGAGTCGATCACTATGATGACATAGACTGCAGTTTAGTTAGTTGATTTTAGATTTTTGTTTGTTAAATTTATGTTAGTTAATTGTAATATTCATTTATTCATTCATTCATAAACTGTTCTTTACATTGAGTTAATAGATGTTATATTATACATTAATTACAGTGAACTCGTACAGCATACAAATTTGCTTCCCATTATATGGCTTTAATTTGATTGCCATTTTGGGTTCTTATTTGTAAATTTAGTTTTCTAGTCCAGTGAGGTATTTCTCAGGTATATTTAGTTAGCGGTTTGTTAAATTTACTGTTGTATGATGGTGAAATAAGCATTTAACGTAACTTCACCTTTCTGGGATGTATGTACTATGTGTATTTGTAGCATATACTAAACTTTCTTCACGTCATCAACAGCAGAAGTTGTTTCAAACTCTGTGGCTGGAATTCCTTAAGAAAAAGGTTGCAGCATATAATTATCTGTTATATTATAAACATATTTGTTAATGCATCAACTGCATTATGTTTTCTGCATGATTGTAGCTGTCTGTCAGTGTTTCTCAGTACAAGCTGTTTTGTGAATGCATAATTTGTTAATCCGACTAAGTGATATAAGTTTATTTCATCAGCATTTTCATCTTTTTGTTGCTTTTATACTTTTGGTTGTTGTTATGAATTATACTGATATCTGGCCTGTGAACTGTTTTAATTTAGCATTATGCAATTTATGCATTGAGACTACCTAGCTTATAGTCAGGTACATGGTGTTTCATTAAAAAACAACCCCCTTTTTTCTTTCATACTTTACTCAAATAATGATTAATTTACATGAAATATTTACCAGTTGTAGCTAAATAAATATTAATTTAAATATTTTGGCAAAAAATGGCAGTTGATTAAATGTTCTTTGCTAGTCATGACATAATGTGTCAGTGGTACAGGCTTGATAGTTTTAACTGGTGCTGTTAGTTGCTACTCTGCTCCGATGGTGAAAAATCTGCTTTGTTGACAAACTCTTAAAGTTTCATAGTTGGAGCTACAAAAAACGTGCAAAGCAATCGCATTTACGTGTCTGTGGGATAGTTGGACTTTCACATGTTCGAGCAAGACAGTGCACTAGCACACCGAGCTTGCAAGAAGGTTTAGTTTTTGGATCGCAAGACGTCTGATTTCACTTTCCAATGTCGCTTAGTGCTGACAGGATGAAAATTTTTTATCAGTGAACTAGATTAAGTTTATTATTGAAGCAGGGTAGCAACTGACAGCACCAGTTGAAACTAGCAAGCTTGTACCCGTGACACATTATGACGTCAGTGTTATGTCTTGACTAGCAAAGAATATTTAATCAACTGCCATATTTTGTTGAAATATTTTGAATTAGTATTTTTTCAGCTACAACCGATAAAAATTTCATGTAAATTGATCATCATTTGAGTAAATTATAAAAGAAAGAAAAAGGGATTGTTTTTATTAAACACTATGTATTATGTACATGAAATATTGATTCAATCAATCTGAGGTTTGTATTATCATCAGAGTTTGTATTGTTCCGTGGAGTGCAGTTGCCACACGGTCTCTATCACAAGGTTCTGGCAACTCTTGATGACAAAGTGATGCCCTATATGACAAATCCACTTCAGCTCAGTGACTTCTTGATCAACTCGTACAACATTGGTTTGTACTGTCCACTTGTTTTAACGCTGTAAAGAGTTGCATTTTAACTGCTTACTGTGCAATATTAATGATGTATTCGGTTTTTCTTAGTTGATGATAATGACATTTGTGATAAATAGGATGCTCCATTTCATATGTGCTTGGTTCTGTGAATGGATACACATCACGTTTCATTGTGTTGCTGATAATTTGAGGTGTTTTTAATAGACGCTAATAGACGCGTGGTGGCACTGGTGGGGCATAATCATTGGACTCCTGGTGGATACATTTAGCAACATCGCATTCAGCTTTATCTCTTGCTCAGTTCTGGAAGCTTTTGTGCTAAAGAAACAGCATAGCAACAAGGTTTTACCATTTGGTGATAGCGGGTCCAATAGTTATGTTTCACTGTATAGTAATTTAGTTATTTCTATCAGTTTGAGCCAACCCACTTGTCTCAGTTATCTGCAGTTGTTCCAGTTATTCTGGGTTCCAATGGTGCATCTTTGTTGATTTCTGCAGCTGCTTTTTTTGTGCAGCCTACAATATCGAAGCAGCATGGTGCTAGTTGTTTGTGTTGTTTTGTTAACAGGTGGCGCCACAAGTCTTCTGGCTTTGAATGGACTTTTTCATCTGATTCACGGCTACAACCTGTTAGTGTTTTTTTCCCATCTTTGCTTCACTATTCTATTGCTGTCCTATGCCTGTTTTAGTTTCCTTTGATTCCTTTGAACATTTGAATCAGATGTAGGCCCCCTAACACTTGCGTATTTCTATTGTATGATTTTTTCTGTATGGTCAGTGATATTCTCTTTCATACTTTCTAACCTTTCAGCATTGGAGGTTTTTATGGTTGAGAAACTGATAGTTTTGGCTTAGCCATCGCAATTCTGTCTGTCCGTCTGTCTGTTTTGTGGGTGGATCAGCCAAAAACGGTGCAAGCTATGATCACCAAATCTTCACCTCGGCTGCCTGGAAGACTCTAGTTTCAGGATTCGTAAAGATTTTCCATAAATTTGAAAGGGGTCACCCCAGTGGTAGCCCAAATGAGGGGGGTAGGAAAAATTTGCGATCTTTAGCCAATAAGTCGCCATATCTCAGAAACGGTGCGAGATAGGGTCTAGGTTACTATTAATCACTAATAGGAAGTCGTACACTGGCTGTCGATTGCCATCGAATTTAATGACCTTGAATGCCAAAATAGGGGATTTTATTGATTTTTGGCGATTTTGGGCTGCAAAACACATTTCAAGAGTGAATTGCATTGAATTCACTACAGATAGACAAGGACAAGCTACATACGAAATTGTCAATGTTGAACATAGATTTTGACGGTCCAAGTCTGTATTTTCTAAATTCAAGGAAACCTGCGCACGAGGGCATCAAAGAGCAGTACCCCTATAAAAGTTGTTATTTTACTGTTCTTGGCCAGTCTTTCATGAAAACTGTTGCAGATCACCATGGGCATGCTGTCTATCACAGTGAGCACCAATGACAAGCTTTTTAGTCATATCACAGCCATGACCTTGAAAGACCCTGAACTTTCACGATTTTTGCGATCTTCGACTGCAGCGCACACTTTAAGTATGAATTGCAATGAAATGGCTGGAGTTTGCGAACAGGAACTGCTATAGGCTTTCATGCATCTTGTGAGCATTAGCTCAAATTTCTTGTTGTGGATTATTACGAGCCATTGGCAAAGCTAAGTGTGGGCAGTGTGACCCATATGTTAATTGTGTTACTGTTTACTATCCTTACTTTTCAGTTTTAATGGCAACTTTTCTTTAGGTAATCGACGTAAATACACATGGTACATGATTGGTTTATTTTTATAGTAGTTAGGATTTAACATGATGTGTATTCAGAAATTATTTTGTGTGAAATTTGCTTTTATGTTTTGCCTTGTTTGATGGTACTAAGCTTGATGTTATACTGACTCATAACACATGCGTTACACATGCCTACGATAACTCACATTAAAGAAATCTTGCAAAAAGAATGTAAAACTATGTAACAGTTACAAAACATGAACAGCGCAAAGCGGTAACAATATGCAAAATTTACGATCTTTATTATTAATTATTTATTATCTGTGTTTTTTGTACGATTTTATAATAAACATGCATCAGAGAAGAATTAGTAGCTCAGTGTGTCAGTTTAGTTGTTTTTGGAGCTGTCAAATTAACATGTTAATAAATTAACGTGCTTTAAAAAATTATTGCACATACATAAATTTGGTTGTTAATTCTGTGAAGCAGAAGTTCCATTATTTTGTTAAACTACAGTTATTTGACGATCGAATGAATTTGAGTAATTAAACTGTTGTTGCTGTTACATCACTACTGTAAATAATAATATTCAGATGACATGGTGCGATTTCGTTCTTTATTTTCCAGGTATTGCAATTTCAGATCATTGTTTTTTCGTGGTCAGTCATTTCCAGGTTCTGCAAATTCAGTGCTCCCAACAATATTAATGATGCATTATTAATGCATGCATTAAAAAAATTAACACAATGCGTTATCACTTTTAAAAAAATTAACGTTTTGACAGCTCTTGTTGTTTCTATTGCATAGCTTGTCTGTGTAGAGATTATCCTGATTTCTACCAGAAGCTCTATGCACTTTTAGAGCCAACAATATTTCATGTCAAGTACCGAGCACGATTCCTCTATCTGCTCGATCTTTTTCTCACTTCAACGTAAGGATTTTTCTAGCTTTGTGATTCTGCTGCTGTTTGGTTTATTTCTGAATTGTGCCTAGTACTTGGTATTTTGTATGAATGTAGATTCTGTTCTCCATGAACCATCAGTGTCATTGCTGCTTGTATGGATCAGTGAAAGTATTCGTAAAACTGATTTTTAGTTTTCACGCTGGGTGAAAAGATCTGTTTGAAATTTTCAGTTTAATAAATACTTCATGTTTTGTCGAAATATATAGACATTTTCTAGTTTCTCCATTTTTCAAAGCAGAAATTGAAGGGCATTGATGGGCTTGCAATGTTACATAATTTAGCATGTGAAGTCATTAGTGGAAGACCCTTTCTGCTATTTGTCACTGTGATAACTTTTCTTTAGTGTGTTAGAGTAGATTGAATTCTTGTAAATGTGAAGAGCATGTGGTAAATGCATTGATGATTTTGGCTGTTGCACAGACATTTGCCGGCATATTTGGTGGCAGCATTTGTCAAGCGTCTATGTCGGCTGTGTTTAACTGCACCCGTAGACGCTCTCACTGTTGTCCTGCCGCTCGTGTACAATCTGATATTGAGACACCAGGCTTGTGTAGTTCTGCTTCATCGGCCAGGCTGCTCAGGCATGCTCTACTTACTTGTTATCTATACACAGCTGTAAATGCTGCTGTGTATTATATTACATGAATATAGTAGTTGGGGCTGACAATTTGTTGTCATAGTGGTTTGGAGGCATAGGGTGTTGGACTTATGACAAAGTGGTCATAGATTTGACTCCCATTTGGTTCATTATCGAGTGGTTACTATTCGGTTGTCTTACTCTCAACTGGGAGTCATATCTACGACCACCTAATCATGAGTCCAACACCGTAGTGTTATGCCGCCAAGCCACTTTGACAACAAACTGACAAGTAAGCAAGTAACCATTAACCAACCATTTCGGTCAACTCAGCTTTTCAGCCCTCTAAGCCCTGTGGTATGTAAATCAAATACCAACTAGTCTGCCTGCCTGGCAGGGTGTGTTTGCTTGTGTCAGGTGCCAGAAAACAGTGTGTGATCTCATATGTTATGTAGATTGTGTTCTGTAACTGTGACCTGGATTCCCGTAAAGAGTAATAGGCATTTTTAACCTTTATATGTTATTGTTGTTGTATGCATATTGTAGTTTGTTAACTTAGTGCATCAGATATGTTTGTTTTGTTTTGCAGATCTTACAGATGATCCTTACAACCCAGATGAAGCTGATCCCATGAAATGTCGAGCAATTGAAAGTTCACTGTGGGAACTGAAGGTGAGTTTTACCTGACTTAGCGTAAGCTGCAGATAATAGGAGTTCCATTTCAGAGCTAATTATTGTGAAAAACTATAACTGAATTATAGATATGTCAAATTAACGCATGAACTTAACACATTAACGTGTTAATAAATTAACGCGCATTAAAAAATTAATGCACATTAAAATATTAACGCACGTACGTAAGTTTACTAAATTCTGTGAAGCAGGAGTTTTAGTATTCTATTAAGCCATCGTTATTTGACGATCAAATAATGTTCAAGTTATTAGTAATTGTTTTGTTGCCATTCAATCACTACTGTCACGGTCCTGCAATACAGGCACGACTTGGTTGGCTTCATTCCTGTCCAGGGCTTGCCATTTGCCATTTTCAAATGAAAAATCAATTGCACTGCACAAGGTAGGCGATCGATTATGACGGGGACTACATATCACTCTAAAATGTAGGTGCTATGATCAGGGGTCCCTACTCCCCCTTTGCACCACAAAGCAACCACCTCCAAATCGTACCAACCCCTTTCCTTTTCCCTCACTATTCCTTTTTTTTTCTTTTTCTCTTCTTCCCTTCTTTCCTTCTCTTTTGCAATGAAGATTTGGCTATCTCCACAGTGCATTTTTAAAAAATTTGTGTTCCCAAAATGCATTCCTAAGGCAACATATTAAGTCATTCATGTGCAGTGCAAAAATTCTCCCAGTTTAGTCCCCTGATGGCGTTGGTGGTGTGGCGTAGCAGTAACGCATTTCATTCGGTCAACGAATTTACTCTACACCGGGCCGGGTTAGTACTTGGATTGGCAGGTAAACCATTTCAGTGTGAAGTCAGCCAACTCGGTCAACTCAGTCTTCTACCCTCCGTGGGACGGTAAAATGAGTATCAGCTTTCAGGCTGAGTAGTAATAAATGGCGATGGTTAGTGTAGTACTGTAGCTGCCTACAGGCGGATCTGAGGTTCAGGCTGATTGGCCTGGTCTGAAAGTCGGCAGCTGCCTGGCGCTCATGCTGCTCTGACTAAATGAACTGGGTGAACTGGCACAGTGGCAGTTCACTGCTGTGATGACAGCACCATAAACATTATTGCTGCTATTCATGCCGTACTATTATTGTTACTATTTTCCAGGAAGCATCCTTCTTTCACCTGTCAATGGAATGGACTAGATGCTTCACTAAGGTCACTGATCCACAAGCGATAAAAAACAGACAATAGGAATGCCAGGCCAACAAATAAAATTTTTAAACATAATGAGTGAAAAAATGTAGAAAACAAGGTCACCCCAAAACACTTCAGTTCCAAGTGTTTGTGGATAATGTCAGACTTGAAACTGGGGTGTCTTGGGGTGACCTCACAAAAGCCGCTGTAGCTATTGTTTGCTTTGGCAAATGTAACCAAAATTTGGCAGTTTAATTGCCAGTTAATGTTGCATTCTTGGTGTAGAATTTTGCCAGAATCAGACGTTGTTTGTTGGAGTTACGCAAATGTAGTGACAGAGGTTTACTTGTGTAAACCATATTGGTAATGGAGATATTTTGTTATCAGTATTCAACAATTAATAACTTCTCTAAGAAATAATATTTTTCAACAAAATTTGGTCGTCGGTTTGGCAGTTTTGGTGGAATTAGGTGTGCAAAATTTTATTCAGATTTGTTCGGATTTGACATTTTTATTGTACTATATCTAGGGGGTTACTTTTTCCAGACACAGTGTATGTGTGCCATATATATGTACAGTATATATGTACTGGTTTGCACATGGTGATGTGTGTTGCTGATGCACAGAGCCTAATTCAGCATTATCATCACAGCGTTGCTGTGGAAGCTAAGAAGATGGAGCAGCCGTTACCTAAGCTGGAGTCAGATCTTGCTGCACAACTTGACACCACTGTCGATGATGTTGGTATTTCTGTTCTGCAGTTATGTCTCATTTGCGTAATATGTTATATAAGCCATGGTCGAATTCCAAAAAAAACATTGCATACTTTTTCGAAATCACCAAATTTGTTGCACACGTTAGTCAATAGTATTGTGTTTATGAACTGTTTTACTGGAAACAATTTTGCACTTCGTAATCATAACCTTGTTACTTGGCATCACTTTAAGTAACTGGCTAATAGTCTTGGTGACTGTATATGCAACTATGGCAGTGGCACTTAATTTACAAAACATCTGCTATGTTCATGAAATTGTATCCCGTAGTAAATGGGAAACACATACAAGCTAAGTAAAGGCAGTCGTTTTTGCTCATTTAAGGATTTTGATGCAAAACTTGAGTACATGTGTAAAAACATGACCAGTGCCAGAGTTCATTCGCTAACATTCACAGCTGCTAAATATATCTGGAGTGTTTCTGCCTTTTGCTGTTTGTGATCGTGATAAAGCTGAATGCTAGTTTGCTTAAGATTCAAACATTAGGTGAACATGTAAATACATTTGCAATATGTTTTGATGTTTTAATTGTCAGCTTATGGCAGCAGAAATGAAGAAGAAGTGGAAAGAAGTCGCTAAAACGTTCGATGTACCAACGGGATTGTTTTCTGCTCAAGCAGGAAGCTCTGTTAGTGATCTGTGGAAGTGGACATAACATAATCTGTCTTTGCTGCCTTTGCGTAACAATTTATTACGTTTTTCAGCCAGAGTTTACTGACAGATGACAAAGATTTTCTGTGATCAGTACTATTACTGTATTGAGGTGTACTGTAGACTGGTTTCTTTCAAATTCTGTTGCATGTTTTCTGCTGAATAATATTTGCTTCAGAGGAAGGAGGTAGTGTGTCTGTTTCTGTTTCTGTTATTACTCAAAACGTTATCAATCATATTTGATCAAATTTTTTGGATGGTCAAACAGGGCCAAGGATCAGTTGATCAGATCTTGGTGCAGCGGTGGTGATTTGGATCACAATTCAAATTTGTAAGATTTTGATACAACAGTCTAAGAAAGACAGAGTGCATAGAATGGAATGGTCGGGGTGTCACATGCTACGAATCAGTCACAAGCCAAGTCATATTAGCAAAACAGCTAACAGTTATTAAATAATTATGTTTACTAGGGCTGCAACTGATTAAAAAATTTTTAATTGATTAATATGCAAAAATTAATCCATTAATTTTGTAGTCAGTCAGAAAAACAAACAGGGGCGGTGCCAGGGATTGCCCCGACAGGGGGGCAGCATTCCCTGAGGGGGGGCAGGCTGAGGCAAGTATGCCATCTTAAACCTACACCCTGGCCCTGCTGTGGCTTTCGACGAGCCTGCCTGCGACAGCCTCGTTCGCATCGGTCGTCATTCCAGTCACCCTTTCATCGACGTACCGGGTAGTCCACGTACAACTTCAGCAATAATGATGTGTTAATTAACGCGTTTTAACGCATGTTAATTATTTCATAGGACATAGCATCGGCGTTTAAGCATTGAAGTAAGTTTTTTGTCGTGGTCTGTCACTCTGTCCCCGACAAGAATACCCAAAATTACCCAACCGGCGGGGCACATGCCCTCCCCAAGCCCCCTTCCCAGTAGCGCCGCCCCTGAATCCAAAAACTGTAGAATTCAACTACTGTTTGCTGTTCTTTCACGAACTGAAGCAAAAGTGACGATTATGATGCAGCATGCAAGCGGTGTAGTCAAAATTGATAAAGTGCTGTCTGTTAAACTAACACTATGAAAGTACAGATGTTGATTACATCTTTTATGTGAATTAATCAGTTTCGTAGCAATCGGTCCGGCAGCACGGACCGATGTTCGGGTGCATAGTTTTCCAACAGTATATTTGAGCAAAGTGTTAGACAGGCAAAGCAGTTAGTTTAAGACTGCAATGAGTATCATTATTTTGCGTTTAGATGCAAAATTTAGCTTTTCTATGCTATGTTTCCAAATTTTAATGACTCGGTTAATGACAGCCCATATCTGGAAGTTGTTATTCATACAGTATGAACAGGCTGGTATGTTTGTGGGAGTCTGCATCCGAGTCGTAGCAATCAGCTTTTACCAGTGCACATCACCGGACCAGACTGCATTAATCACTGTCACAGTATGCAGGCCTCAGTACCAGTGTTTGAATTGCCGGGGGGGATTGGGGGGTTGAACCCCCAACTGTTTTCTCAACCCCCTAACACACTGTCAAATTATGTACAGGGGGTCAGCTATATGCTATATACATACAATTTACATCACAATTTTGGTCGGTCTCAGACTGTCGAGAAGTTCAACTCCCAGCTAATTTTTCACAATTCAAACACTGAGAAGTACTTACACTTTATAAGCTCCTGTTAGTAGGCCTAAGTGAAGAACAGTAGGCCTAATGTTGTAAAGGAATGGAAAGAGCGGGTTGCTGTGATGCGGACAGAGGTGGTTATATGGAAAATTTGGACATATAGGCGGATTTAGGGGAAGCAAGAACAGAGTAAGGTCTGGAGCCCCAACGACCAGCAAATTTAGGGCATGAAAAAGCCTTGGAAGTGCATGTAGTGGTTATGAGTTTCGCCAGTTTTACTGGATAGGCTTATAATGCATTGCATCAACTATACAAAGCAATTAAGAGCAACCTTATTCCGCGACCTTAATGCGCGTACAGAGCGACGTGACTGAACTGAATTGAACTGGCATAGGCCATATTTTAGTTCTTGACGAACTGACCATTGCAATGGGCATGCAAGCAGTAATGCATTACAGTAGGCACTGCCTAACGGCGTCGGCGGCCTACGTGACAGTCGTGACTACTCTCACGTACGCGTCAGACGCGTCAACAAATGACCAATAGGCTCGCCCTGCTTTCTCATTGTCAGTTCTTCAAAAACTAAATTCTGTCACAAGGAAGTCCAAGACGTATACGTGATCGATGATATCAAAAGGTGGACTGCATGAGTCTGAGTCTGGATTCATATCAACAGACTGAAAATACTGCTCAAGACAGAAGAGAATGGAAAGCCTGTGTCCGGATAGCATGTCAAACTTCTGTCGATAGCTGATGAATGATGATGATGATGATGATGATGAGCGCTACGATACGAATACGATACATCGATATCGAATAAATATTTCGATTTATATAATAGACGCCTCTTTATTTCAGATGACTTCGGTCATTTTCGGAAGTTAGAAACATCTGTTTTTGTTTGTGTTATTGATATTGGAAATGTGTTCATTTGTTATATTTCGCTAATATTTTAGCTTTTTAAGTATGTGAATTCAGTTGTCGTTGTTATGTGCCTGTTTAATACTTTTGATACTGTAATACATGCTACGAAACACTGTATTAGATGCTGATATTACACTAAAAATTGATGTAGAAACGTCTTGTTTTGGTGCATGTGGTATTTTTGCAGCACGACGCTACAGTGGCGGAAAATCCGCCACCCTAGGTGACGTCCATTTGGTGGAGTGGCGGAATTTTTTGCCCTACAAAAAATGCTGCAGCGGCGGAAATATCGGCCAAGGCCGTCTGTGTCCGATGCCGCCTCCACCGGAGCAACTGCCCGATCTCGGCCGTAGCCTCACAGGTCGGCAGTCCGGCCAAACAGCTCCTCAAGCTAGAAGCTATCATTGGATAGCCGCTTGGAAACAAGTAGTTCAGTACAGCGTCGGAGCAAAGCGCATAAAAACCATTCACTTAAATTGCTTTAAAACTGAATAAGTTGCAGAATACATATACATTATTATGAAAAAACGTTAATTGCGACAGCTAAGAGAAAAAAGTTGTAAAATGTTTGCACGCACGAGGACTCGTGCCCGAGACTTTTTGCGCAGCAGATGCACATGCTACCAATAGACTGCACAAGGGCTATCGACACAGCTGCTTCAATTCAGATTCAATGCAGATTCGGCCACTGGCTGACATTGTGCACTTTAAATGTTCACATACTTTAAATATTCACAATGCTCTTTATGGAGCGCCTCGACCCAGTTTCCGCCGCTTCAGCAAATGGATGGCACATAACACGGCGGAATTACTGCCACTGGAGATTTCTTCATTTTTGCAGTGCTTTCGATCGTCACCAAAAGGGTGTCAGTAAAATGCTTCTTGTGCATTTAGTAGCATGTTTTAGGCACTTTTGCGACCCTGCTTTTTGTAATCAATTGACTTTTTAATTGTTCATTTCCCATAATTGCTGTTCAAGGATCGAGTTGTATCATAAGAGTTATGTTTATGTATCTCAGATTATGCTTTGTGTGCAGGTATTTGTTGTTGTACAAGACAGTTGGATGCTGAATTAAAGGCTTTTTGATAGTACATGAACTTGATTTTTGTTCTCTGACAATGAATTTTTCATCATTATCATCAACCGATAAAGCGAAGAATTTACGGAATTCTTGCATACGTAAGCGTACAAGAGAATGTGGAAATTTCATGAATGATTTAGGCATTGCAGGTATGCCTGCAGATGAATTGTATTCTGATTGTGCTGGCAGTAGTACGCTTTGCAAGAAGCAGAAAGTGAATAACAGTTGCAGATTTGACCAGAAAATTGATGATATTCAGGAGTCTGACTGTTATGATTTTTTTGAGTGTCATGCTGACAGAAAAATAACTCAGCTAGCTGTCAATGCAGAGATTGCACATTTCAGTGATGATGAGGCTCAAGTTGTATTGGTTGAGAATGAACCGCAGTCATCAAATTTTGAAGACTTGTTGTTTGGCTTAGTGTCAGAAAGTCAGTATACCCAAGTTGTTTCTAACAAATTCGATGCTGCGTGTGTTGTGGAAAGCACTGGGAAACAAGAACATAGAGGTGGAAAATGCAGCAGAGATAGTGACAGTAGTAGTGACTCGAGTGATGCTGATATTTTCAATAGTGTAGGTTGGGTTGATGTACGAAGCAGTAATGCTCATCTTGGTAGAACAAGCTGTTTATTGTCCCCATGTTCTGCAAACAATGGCAGTAATGCAGGTTCTGCAAGTGGAATATTGCTTGCTCATTCCATGGACAGCAAAGCTGATTCATTGCAGTCCACTAAGAAGCGGAATGAAGGCAAAAAGCGTGAAAAAGGGATTGAAGATTGTGTTAAATTATCAACGGAGTCAGACCATAGTGAGAGGAAACCAAACCGTCATTCTCCAGCTTCTTCCCCACGCAGTCAAACGTTTTCTAATGACAGTAATCAGTTTGCACTTTTACGAAAAGTGCACAGAGCAATGAGTCCACATGGAGCCAAATGTGGAAAGATGTCTACGCAGCAGACAGTGGATAGTGTTGATAATTGTTCAGGGTTGAATTTCAGCAGCATCAAAAATATGTCATCTGGTGAGTCTGGCTGTTGTGATATGCTAACACCCTACAGAAAACACAAGAAACATAGAAAAAATATCGAAGTGGCAGATTATAGTGAATTTTCAAGCACACAGTCATCGTGTCACAGAAAGAAGAAACATCATGAACATACATCAACACTTGTTAATAAGTTGTCTTCAAGTACCGATAACTTGTCATGTTCAAGTAAGAAGCACGTCACTGTGGGCAGAGAAAGACTTGAATATGACAGTACTTTTGTGCAGGACAAACAGTGGAATGTGTTCAAAAAGCAGGTAAAGTTGACTGAAGATTTTGTTGAGTTAGCAGATTCACCATCATTTCCTCGGAAAAAGAAGAGAAAGAAACATCAAGAAGATGATAAAGCATCAACATATGCTGCAGAATCTTCTTCACCATTTGCACCAGGTGTTGGCTCTCCAATGTACACGGACAGTTTAGAGTGGAATGTTAGCTGCATTGAATATCTGCAAACTGCTGATGACAGCTGTACTGATTTATCAGAAAAGCGTCAGAATAATAGAGATACATGTGAGAAAGTTGCTGAAGCTGTAAATGGCAAAGATTGTACAAAATGCAACAAGTCTAGCTCTACACCACACAGAATCAAATCTAAGAGGAAAGTGGTCAGTGAATGTTCATCTCCACTGACATATGCCAACAGTATTCCATCTCCATGTTCATCTGTGATAATTGGCACTGTAGACGAACAGAAAGCACACTGTGCAGGAGTTTTGTTGCATGACAGCTTTGCTGGCAGCATTAACAACAATGAAGATGTATTACTCCAAAAATATTTACCACAAACCTGCAACACAGTAGAGTGTGAAAATACATCTGTGCAAAAGACATCAGACAAGAATGAGTTTGAACAACTGTTGCTAGATGTACTCATTTCTGATACACCTTCAGCATCTCATGCTCATTTTGAATGCACTAACGGTGAAGATGCAGCAGCATTGAGCAGTAAAGAACGCCGATTTGAGCGAACTTTGTCTGAGAGTACAAGTGATGATGATACAGTCTCTTCAGTCAGTGAAGAAGCCAACAGTAGAGATAATTGCACTGAACATTCACGAACAATCAGTAACACTAAAGCAATGGTCTGTTGTGATAGTACTGCAGATAATATCCAGACCCAAACTTTGCATTCCGCAGATGAATCTCAGACATGCAACTTCGAGCATCATCGACAAAAAGACAACAGTGTTATATCTGTTACTAGTCACAGATATGTTGATCATTTAGGATCTTCTACAAGCATAATAGATGTAGAACTGAATAGCAAGCTGAAAAGCAGCATTGAACATCAAGTATTTGTAGCAACGGACGTCACTGGCTCTCAGCTTGGGCCAGATTTGTTGACACGTAATATGTCCTTGTCTGATGCTGTTGGAGAGAGCCAGTCTGGACAACATACAGTGTCAGAAGTCATAGAATCAGCTACAAGTAATGTCGACCAGAGTGACGCAAGTGGAACACAGTTGCCAAATGCACAAGATCTTGAACAACATCAGCAGTTGGAAGATGAGACAGATCTGTTGACTCAGGACAATATAGACAGTGTTTGTTCGGAAATGTCTGACATGGAACCAGATCATGTCAGTGAAGCAGAGCTAAGTGAACAAGCTGCTGAACTCACAACTAAGTCAGTGCCGTTGTCATCACCTTCTCTGCTTAGTACCAATGAAGAAGACAAGATCTGCATCGAGTCCTCAGAAACAGATGATGAATCTTCAGCGGAAAGTGATGCTGTAAGTAGCTTTTGCATGAAATCCAAAAACTTCTGTATAGTGTATAGCCAAAAAATATTTTAGATTGTTTTTTTGACACCACACTGTGAAATGTACTGGTGCTTTTTCTGCAAATAGTTACTTTTTACTTAACAGGTTCCCTTTCTCAAGCCATTCTAAAACAGGTTGCCTGGGTATCAACTATATGTATAGCCAGTGATTGGTAATAGTTCACTTAAAGGTTACTAACTAAAGCTTTAACTACATTTTAGTTAGATCATTAATTTAACTAATTTTAAAAAACTAGAAATATGGGACAGAGCCGTAAGTCCGATTGGGATGCAGTTAGAGGGTTGAAATTCCATTCGCAGCAAAGTCAGTCACGTGGCCCAAATGAATGCAATTGCATTATCTTACATAGCAAGCGCAATGCAGTGAACTTGGGTCAGTCGAAAGGAGACAGCTAATTAGTCCGCCCAAAAACGATAGTTTTCGGAAGGACTTCTGTTTTACTGCTGATGTTTTTTTTTTGTCCTCGTGAAATCTCCAAGATGCGTGGGCCAACAGGCGTGAAAGTTTGCACGGTGGTCAGTACTAGGCCCTATTTTATAATGCCGGTCCAAAATTTTGGCGGG
>Ga0056128_1004335_pt1 | contig 17720 bp, 8 predicted proteins | sample WorMetLIZISLAND2_FD_71113 | JGI IMG/M metagenome (GOLD analysis project Ga0056128, IMG submission 71113) | Marine gutless worms symbiont microbial communities from Max Planck institute for Marine Microbiology, Germany - Olavius geniculatus... ... | reverse complement strand
TGGAGCCGATGGCTGGTTAGCGGACTGGCAAAAAACTGAAGAACTAAAATTAAAATTAAATAAGAATTAAAATTAAAAGTCGTTTCAGACTTTGTAATTCTAATCTTATTTTAATTTTTTGGAACTTTGTAATTTTAATTGTAATTATAATTAATTAAATTAACACTTTCTCGTTTTCATAGATTGTAATTTTAATTTCAATTAATTACAAAAACACTGATGCCCTCTTGTTAACTGAAAACTTATCACCTCAAACGCCGAACAATATTTGTTTAGCCTTATAACCCGCGAACCGGTGTAACATGGTCACGTTTATTTACGAATGCATTCTATTTTTTCCTTGTTAGCTAATTGTCAGCGGGTCGTGTCTTTGTGTTTTTGTACAGAAAGATTTAGCGATGTCATTTATAATCCGTAACCGTTCTCCCCTTAAGCTAGGCTAACACGGCGAATCGCCGACAGTCACTATCGCTCAGTAGAAATAAGCCTTCACGCGATGTAATAATGTATGTATTGTGATGTTGCCTTTTTCGAACGCGCACATCAAAAATGTGAATAAATGAATGAATATTTATTCAGTGATTTATATCGGTGATCGGCGCTTACGTGTTGGTGTCCTGCAGTTCAAGTGATCGCAGTTCTTCGTCGAGTGTTTCCAAGTCGACACTGTCCGCTTCGAGATCGCGTAGAAACTTGTCGTCGTTCAGCCAACGACAGCGACCCTCGTGCTCGCTCACTCTACCCGAACAGCACGCAAACACGCAGACCATCACATCAGCAACATAACCTTGTTGCATTTTAAACTTAACTGTTATTAAGCCCAAATTCCATTACGCCGACTTTCACCGAAACTTCCTCGCGGAGAAAGTCGCGGGCACAAACAATCTCGACATGTCGAAATGTTTGAGACTTTGTCGCAAAGTCGGCGGAATGATATTTGGGCTTTAGGCAAATCACATTCACAATTTGTTTGGTCTTATGTTTTTCTTAGATTTTCAGTTACTGTTTTTATGTGCTGGTGATATGAACCGTGCACATTTCTACACTGTGTCTCAAAAATGTCTTTGCCGATTATTAATCGATTTTGAATTTTTTTTGGACTGGCACATTCTTTATAAAATTGGAAATAAAGTCATTATTAAGCATCCCATCACACGTTAACTGCATCGCTACACTACCTTGTGAAATATAAATGCAAGAAAAGCTAAAGCATTTTCCAACACGCTTTTTACCTGTTATTACAGGTAAAAAGCGTGTTGGAAAATGAAAAACACTTCAACCCAAGCTCGCAATAAATAATCTGAACAATGCTACACTGTGTTAAACCCATCTTTTTTTTAGATATTTGGCGAGTTCAACGATGTGTTTATTTCTGGTTCTCTATGGTTTAGTAAACCTACCATTTCATCCACAGTGGTGAGTGTGGTCATGTTCTCTTCTGTACGTGCATGCTTCAGTTTGCCAGTCTCAGGCCTTTGGTCGGTGCTTCAGATTGCTTATTGTTTCTCGAATCCTTTAGTAACGAAATCCCTCTTGCAGTTTATCTTTAAAAATTTTGACACAATTCTTCATAAATTGTATTTTTTGAACTGGTATAAGTTATTAACCAGAGCCTTGTCTTCATTACTAAATGGCAGGTTACATCACAAGTGTATTGTCACTGCATTAAAAATTATTCACAATAATGTGGGGTTTTTTTGTTTACACAAGATGTTATACATTCTTTAATTTTAATATAAAAAATAGTAAAAAAATTGTTTCAAAAATTGTCCACATGTATTATTGTAATTTTAATGATTTTTGACAAATTGTGTTTTACAAAGTAGTGTAGCGACGCAGTTAAGGTGTGATGGGATACTTAATAAACATTTTATTGCCAATTGTATAGAGAGTGTGCCAGTGAAAAACAATGTGAAAATCGGTTAATAATCGGCGAAGATACATGTATGAACAATACCATGTGTGATGTTTTTTGAGGCACAGTGTAGTTTTTGATACTGTCGTCATGTACGAATTGATCATTAAATTTCTTAAATAAACAACGCTTAAACTTTCAGAGATTGTGAAAAACATTGGCGTTGCCAGCTAACTATGACGTACTGGAACACGTGCCCTTTGACGTCTAACTATATTTTTTCAAGTTAGGTGAGACTTACACAAATTGTGCATAAATTCGATAACATTTCGTGTGTCACATGTAATTCGTTATACCTCTCGCGTGCGCCAAATTTTTGTAACGCCAGTGGTAAAAAGTCGGAAAAAATCAGTGTTAGTGTCTGTTCAGTTACACGTCGTCTCGTGAAACCTTATAAAATACAAGCTCATTTGTTACGTTTTCTTTACACGTTTTCATTAGAAATGACAAAATTAATAAACATATAATGCAAACGCTTTTGAATCCGCCGTGTAAACAAATAAACTACAGTTTTACAGCCAGTATACTGTTACTTTACGATGTTTGAAAATCACCTTTGCAGACATTTCCGCAATGCCCCATTAGCAGTTTTTCACGTTTGAGGAAATGACAAAAACCGACAATATACTGAATTCAGTACTAACAACTAAACCGTCGAGCACAGATTACCGATAAAGCCAGCTTTCGATGAATTAAAACTCGACGTGCTTGTCAAAAGCGAGAGTTTCAACATCTGTGTACTGGAGAAACCATAACAATCAGAAAAGCCGTTTTCGTGCAGCGATTACGACGACATAATGTAGGAATGGGCGATATAATACGAGGGTCGTTCTATAAATGAGTTACAAAACAGCATCATTCTGTTAGTTTTCCAAAGACACAAAAAATTCGAACTATACGTTTTGTAGGGAATTTTATTTTGAACATATGTGGAATTTTTTTGGATAATTACGTCATTATTGTGACGTCATCAGTTCATAAAACACAGCCTATTTGTGTATTATTTTCTCCACTAGCAATCTATCACAACATGCTAGCGATAAACAGCATTAAAACGAGAAAATGTAATAAAGTTAACAATTTAATATCATTACTTTCATTACTGTTTCCTTTTTTTCAACATAATCTTCCAAGTTTGTTCAAACATTTTGTCCCATCTGTAAAAAAGTTTCTAAATGCATGATGCAAAGAACGATGCTGCCTGCTGTCCCAGTCACTGATGAACAAATGATTGCACCTGGGTATTTGATGAAAATTTCTGCCCATCTAGTTTTTTTTTACACCAACGTGTATTGCTGATTTCGTAAAACACTTATTGGTATATACTGGACTAGTGTTTGCAATCCCGGGATCCCGAATTTTGGAATCCCGGGATCCCGGCCGTTTTCGTCAATCCCGAATCCTAGAATTGGCGGCGTCCCAATCCCGAGATTTCGAGATTACAAAAATTAGTTAACATTGTATTTTTAGTGTTAAATAACACAAATAACAATTCTAGCCATCTAATAAATAAAATATTTGATGCACGTTAGAGTCCTACTTTTTCTGTGCTCTGTAATTTGTGTTTTTACAGTCACAGTCCTACACTCGCAATATCTTCCGTACGGTCGGCCTACTACATCTTCATGCATGAAATAAGTCTACTGTGGATACTAAAACAGCGACCATTCTGTAAGTCTAATCCCGAAACGGGAATCCCGAGATCCCGAAATTACAAATTTCTCAATCCCGGATGTCGCGATTGAAAATTCAATCCCGGGATTGCAATCACTATACTGGACACAAACTGTCTGAATTTTATTTGCACAAAAAAACTTACAGGTGGTGACCAGCATTAAATTCCCTAAAAAACGTATATTTCAGTTTTTTAATATTTGGAAAACTAACAAAATGACACTGCTTTGTAACTTGTTTATAGAACGACCCTCGTATTTGCGCACAGCCAGAGAGTATAAGACGAACGGTGGGTGACACGTATTTCGAAGGCAGAACGGCAAACCATTGTGTCTGTAAAACTTTCTAGCAAAACGTACTAAGCACAAAGTTCAGAAATTGGTTTAATTTAAAATGTCAATATTTATCAAATTATTATATAAAATACAAAAGGTATCTGAGTATGTTATTTATCAACAAATTGTAAAACAATATTTAAAACAGTGGGAAAATGCACTGCGTAGAAAAACTCCCGTCTTGGGAAATGTTCTCGAAATGTTATACCGAAAACAGATGCCATTTTCTTTTTAAAAATTCATTTTACGAAAAATCCAGTAAATGATTGTTGTTGAACGACACTTAACTTATACAGGGCAAAAACCCCAAGTATCTAATCAGCTCTGTCTTTTGCTTTTAAAAGACTGCCAGTAAAACGGTAGCCTCATCTTATTCTTTCCTTGCCGTTTAATTCCCGTTTTATCTTTCTCCACCTTTTTTCTCATTGTCTTCCCTCTTCTTATTTTTCTTAACCATTTACGGTGCATTTGACATAATACAAAGCTACTGTCATTTATAATTTTATATGTCCATCAATTTGACTTTTTTATTCTGAGACTGTTTTAAAATACCGAGTGGCGCAAAAAACGTCCCGAACATTTGCGTGCGTTATTCAGCCGAATGGTCAAAGTGAATCAACACAAAAGCATTTTTGTAATGACCAAACATCAGCGAATATGCGCAGGAATTTTCGCTTAAAACACTTCTGTATTAGCCGTGACACAAACAAAATAGTGTTACACGTCATGAAGCAATTTTTGCAAGCGGTTCATCATTTGCGTTGCCGCTCGTACGCAGGCTATGCCAAAACGTCACAATAGGCCGAATCATCAGTAACTGATCAGCAGAAAAAGTGCTGAATCGGTCCTTTATTCTCCTTTGCCACTGACGCTAGACGCTTAATTTTTCCCACTGCTCTACGGCTTTTCTGATGCTGGCTGTCTGATGTCGACATCATGCCATTTGTCTGTGATAACATTTTGAAGATCTTTGAGGTTCGCATATGGCTCACACCTTCTTTTACAGACAAGTTGTTGCAAGGTATCCCAAACTGAGTAATGTAGTAAATTCAAATCTGTTGAATGCGATTTCCATTCCTGTGAGCTGACATATCGGGCGTGTTGTGTCGAAAAAAATTTTGAGTTGCTTTGATGCGGTGTGATGAGACGCTGTCCCTACATAATTAAATTTTTAATTCTCCTTACCTCATTGAACGCCATCCAGTAGTGTCATAAGTGAGATCACTGAAATTTATAAGCAAGTAAGAGCACATATTGATCTACAAATGTACAAAAGGAAATTTATCTCCGTAAAGTATACGCGCCGTTATAGTTATGCAAAGTTCGGGACGTTTTTTAGCGCCACCCGGTAAATCCTCATCTCTGTCGTCCAATACGAATCAAAATTGGTTCTAAGCTATAGAAGCAAAGAATGCCGCCATCATGCACCGTGCGATAGCGTCAGGTGAAAGTCTGCCTCCGAGCGCGTTCACAAAAACCATTCTCTGCGAACGACTGAAAGACCCTAGAGAACAGATAGAAAACTCCTTGCAAGTCACGCTTGACTATAATAGCGTACAGTGCAAACCAATGTAGTTGCTCTGAGTTCCTAGTATAATCCACGTCGACGAGGGACCGAATGGACTTTACAATGGACACCTCGCTGTCGTGCAAGTGTGATGGATAAACCGATAGGCTAACATGTTAGCGGTTCTGGCTTAACAAGCTACCAGACCTAAAGATTAAAACCAGTCGCACGCTTAAGATTAAACTGATCATTGTTAACATTACGTCGGCATTCAAAAGCCAACATCTGGTCTTGTTCTGCTGGATTGCTGAAAAATAGGAATGAACAGAACAGAACCAGAACAAGTACCACAATAAACAGAATAGCCACTACAGATAGGCCTACAACACAAGCTGAAAAAAGCTGTAAGCAACATAATAGAATATATAATAGATTTACCAAATAAAAACAATCCCCTGGAAAAAAATTGTATCTCTTGAAATGTAGCATGTTTTTCTTCAAACTAAAAGATACGAAAAAGGCTTCAAGCCACATATCCTGCAAATTTCTGTTAACAACTTACATGATTCAATTGAGACAACATTATAAACATAAAACGTTCGCTTTTTCAGCCGCGCTTTAAACATTAACGAACAAGAAGCCCAGCAGTCGCTAGAATAGCCGACCGTACTAGTTGTCAGTGACCTTCAAGATCATTCAATGTCAATGGTTTTTAGGTTATTTGAAAGTCAACATGCCACTTTTTATTAGTGATTAATAGTAACCTTGCCCGCACCGTTTTCGAGATATGGCTAGTTTTTCATTAAATTTTCTTTTTCCCGTCATTTAACCTTTAATTAGAAAATGTTTTACTTGCATTAGGTGGCTAAAATTTTGCATGCCCGAGTTTAACACACATGGCTAATTATTAGTGTAAAAAATTTCCCATATGACTTACCCGTTAGCCAGGGTACGTCCGTTGCAACCGAACGGACAGACAGACAGACAGACGACAACCATGCCAATAGCTCCGGTCGGCTAAAAAATCAAACGTAGCATAACTTTTCATTTATAACTAGCTTTAAAGCACCGACTTTGTGAGGATAACTTGCTCTTGTCGCTTTAGACTAAATTATTTGCTCGCAAAGTGACTGAATACACATTTTGTTTTTACGAGTCCATTTAACCATTGTAAAATATAACAACATTAACAAGTCTTTTCTTAACATTTACAATGATCAGCAATAACGTTGAAAATGGCATCTCATTTCAATACAGGTTGGCGTTTAAAGAGCAAGTAACACGTATGTCAGAAGTTAAATCAGCACTATAATTTTAGGTCAGAATCGCAATTCAATTATTTGTCATCTCTGAAAAATGTACTTTTCACTCGAACAAACAGTTATAACATTTAAATTGAAGCAAATACTGTGCCACTATGATGTAAATTTGGTGAAAAATGTGCTACGATTCCGGAGACAAAATAAATTCCACGGAATTGGTGTTCATTCATGCACACTGTAGTCTGTACAGCGCGCTAAACATTTAGGCCTATTCTGTTCAGTATTAGTTACACAGGCGTTTATTAACGAAGTCCACAGATTCTAACAAGACGCTGTCAGTTAGGACACGGTAAAAGTTAACTCACATAGTCTGGTAGGCGGCCGGCATTTTGGCCTGGCGTTTAGTACATCGTCCACCCATCTTCGCCCTTCAGCGCGTTGCATCCAACTACTGATGATGCGGCGATGACGCTGCTGGCTGCTGAAACTGCAGCGCTGCGCATCGGCTGCGCTGCACCGTCACCGTCAAATACGCTGCTGCGTCACGCTAGCATCTTCATTTCCAGTCTGACACTAATATCATACTAGTCAAATCGCATTACTGCATTATAGGTACTCTGTCCAAGTCAGTTAGACGTGCATAACATCGTTTTCTTGGCACTGACAGTTCGTACATATCATAGCCCGGCGCTAAATATCCGTGTCCTTACTATGTGGTAGGCTAGTCGTCATACACTGTGACCAAAGCTAGAAAAAAATATGTCGGACCATTGCCGACATATTATACGGTCGTCCGCTTATCTATTCACTGTATTGATCAACGGTAACTCTAACTCTAACCTTAGCCCCAAAACCTGACCTCTTGAGATGAAAATTGGCTACTCCTGTCTTGGGGGATGTTCATACCAATTTCCGTTTTTCTACGCTCTTTTGTTTTCGCGTTAGGAGCCAATACATGACAAACGGAAAACGAACGGACAGAGGGATAAACACGGACGAGCAGAACGCCTAATGCAGACTATTAAGGACCGGGCATGATAAAGCGACACCAAAATGCTGTTAATGTGACAGGCCTCCTTCCTTTCCTTTTCCAATAATGCACATATCCTCTTGCGAGTAATGTCGTGCATAGACTATACCAAAATTAAACATTTTCGCACCATATCGATGTTCCATGATAAACGTGTCTGTACTGTTATCTATATATGAGCATAATTAACAAATTCTAAGGACATTTAGCATTGAGAATCTTCAAGCATCTCTAAGCAGAAACCGTCAGTTTTATTCGCTGTCAGGCGAACCAATCCATCATTGCCAAGATCACGCATCGCGTGTTTACGTCTTGTTTTGTCGCAAGATATTACGGCGTCTCAGTTTAATCAGTTCCAACGAATCGATTGCGCAGAAGAGAAACGCCGCTGCCGTTTGTCGCCTAGCCTCTGTCTCTCGCAATGACGACTTACAATTTATGTAAAAAAAACTGTTCAGTTTATACAGGCTACAGTGTAAGGGTGACATCGTGGTTGTAGATATAAAACAGCACAAATCACAATTTAATAATTCAAACTTCACCATTACACAGTCAGCAAAGTTCTTCTGAAAAAAACTTGTAAGGAAGACCCCCGTCTCCGGTTGGGTGTGCGCTAGTAAGACTTGGTCATTCTTTAGCGCGTGTAAAAATTTGGAGTCGCAGCACTTTTTAAGGGCTAAAATATGGTCTTTCGAAAAAAGCGTTTTGGGGAAGTACAATTCGATCTTCAAATCTCCAAGGTTACTGGACCGAAGTTCACCGGATTTTTTTCATCAAACGCAGAAGAAATCGCAATGGAAAATGTACTTGTCCGATTTTGATTTTTTTCGTTCGTTTCGAAGACGGTCACCGTCGAATTTTGAAGTCGTCCGAAATCGGGCCAAATTTTGCATTTTTTGACCCTTAAAACTTTTTTGGGAGGGCACCCAGAAATTTTAGACCATTATAAAATTTTACTCACTATTAATCACCGTGCAAAATTTCACGCCAATCGGCCGATGCATCTCGAAGATCTCGCGTTTGAAATAAAAAAATTAAAAAGATTAAACATCTGCGGCAAAATATGTCCGCTCAGAAAACTATTATTTCCTGGCGGACTAATAAGAATAGTAAAGTAAGTAAAAACCGACTCGGCAACTTACGACGGTGATCGCACGTGAAACACAAAACATTTGAAAAAATAGCATTTTTTGCCTTATTAGCCGGCCGTACTCACGTGACGGTCGAGCTTATGGTACGATTGTCGTCTGTCGTCCATCTCAGATGTATTGTGGCTAAATGGTGCAAGATAGGGCCTAGGTTGCTATTGATCACTATAATAGAAAGTGGCATATCGCTTTTAAATGTCATAAAAATCATTGATCTTGGATGACCTTGAAGGTCACTGACAACCAGTACGGTCGGCTATTGTAGTGACAGCTCGGCTTTTTGTGTTATACGTAGCTAATACTAGCAACTACTAAAACAGTTGCAAAGAGACAAATTTGTTTTGCCCTAGAACATTTTTGCAAATGTTTTGATTGTTGTTTCAGGCCTGTGACAAGTTTTCCGAGTTTTTTGCTGATAAGATTGATCCAATGAAATTTGGACTTCACCTGTTTACTGCAGCAGTGACACAATGCGTAGTAGTCTAATCTCAAATTTCACTAATGTCACACTGCATGTAAACGTGGATTTAGAAGTATTTGGCTATTTACGTTCAGCACCGTCATTCTCACCGTTTCTACCCGTCAGTGTGGTTAGACGTGGTTTTAACACGGCAATTTGCGTGGCCTCGGCATCGAAGTGATTGAATACGAACGCCGGTGCGATGCTGGCAGTGACCTTGTCGATAATGCCGATACACCTCCATGCACGAACAGTTTTCCCAGTTCTTCCCTGAGTACGCTGAAAGGTTTTTTCTGCGTCTAGAGATGTGCAGCGTCAAGACTTCCAGACTACTGTGCTATTATCGTTAGCTAAAACATTGTAATATTATGTCAATTTATTGATATAGGGCCTACCACAGCAGCGAAGGCATTTTTTCAGCGAAGCGCAAATGTGGTAATCGCTATAAAAGATGTATGGAACTATAGGTTTATGACTATGTTGATAGACTGGAAATGACGTGGTGACCATTACAGCGTACAAAAGCGAAACTATTCACGTGTTTAGTTTTTAATATAACGGGAATTTTAACGAGAAACTTATGTACAGGTTGTATGTATGAAGTGTTTCAACAAAGTTTCTAAGGCATTTGCAACGAAGTTGTACTTATTTTTTAGTTCTAACCGTATAACATCTTTCGTTCTAATAGAAGTTTCTTTTCATGAACCGATAACATCTCATGGTATACTCTTTAAACCGTTAATTCTACTGTATTTTTGTTACATTTGGTGATCTATCGCTTTAGAGAAATATAGTAGTTTATAATACAATCAGATACAGTTATAAAAAATGTCAATTTAAAAGTTAGTTACTTTAAACATTAATTAATTAGCTTATTGTATTGTTTTATCTGTTTTGTATGTGTGATTTGCGTCTTCTCTACTATGGCGAAATAAACGACTGATTAGTCGCGGTATTAAGCAGAATCGGTAGCTACTATGCGCATCTCAAGCAAGGCTGCTGGTTGCAGTGGTTGAATGACGACGAGGAAACAAATAATTACTGGACGTAGGCCCAGATTCTTTATCTTGATTGCGCCTCGTCGATCGCCTCACGTCAGCTCACAGAATGGCGACTGACTGCGGAGGCTGGTCGCGTGATGTCTTCCGTTCTATCTGCAGCCGACAATCACTAGCATTACCAGCAATAATTTATCAACTTCACTTAATACTGCCGCGATGTGCAAGTAAAAAAGTTAATAAGAAATCAACAGGAGTGACACCGTACTACACCGGTCATCGACGAAAAGATTAATCGAGAAAAAAGATCGATGCGCGAACTTCGCAATTAATAATGGTGTGTCTGTTCGGTGTGTGGTTGACATCAGTGCTCAGCCACGCTGCAACTAAAGAAGGTGGCAGAAGACGAGCTTCTAAGCTTCACTTCTGTTAATGGCTATGTCAAAAATCCGCAAATAAATTGTTGACAGTAATTAAGTAAGTCAATAAGTAAGTAAGTAATTTATATAGTGCGTTAATGAAAAATAACTACTAAGACTCTCGCTATGCTGGTAGAAAAAAGTAAAATATTTGAGTTGTCGTTTTGCGCTACTTTTGAGAGAATCAACGTCAGAAGCAGACGGACTGAGAATGAATAAAACTCAACGTTAACCTTACAAATGACTTTTTATACGAAACTGACTTTTTCTTGGTACTTTGAAAGTCAACAATAAATCAATTTTTTGGCGTGCTTAACACGCCAGATTAATTGCACGTGGATTACTGATCAGTGGCCTGGAAATTATTATTTTTCCGACGCGGCTGGCGCAAACGACGTGTGACGGTGCGAATGATGAGTGTCACGGCGGATTAGAGAAGGACCAAGTAATCGAGTCGACGGCGACGTTCAGATTAGTGTTGTGCGTCGTCTCATGCGTTGTACCGTTGTGAGACATAATGACACGCATGGCCTGGCGTACGAAAGAGTACATTTTGGTATTCATCTCTAAATACGAAAAATGTTAGGGTTTGCTGCAGAAAAGATTAGTCCTAACGTCTTTTTGTAGTATTAAAATACACGATCTGTTCCATATCAGCGTATAACAATTTTAGTTTTTCTTCGCCGATAAATTTGACTGCACACGTAAAAATAAAAAAAATCGAAAAAAATTCTACATTCGCACGCGTGAACTCAAAACTCGAATCGAATCACCATTAAAATCTAACCGATTCTTCAAAAAAAATCATCGAAATTTCTTTTATAATTTTTGGAGTAATTTTGCGGATAAAAACTAACAGTATGGCCAATGCAGGTGAGAGCATTATCTACTTTATGCAACGTAGGTATTAAAAGTAATGAATAAGTCATAACTATTGCGCCGCAAAAGTCGCCGTGAGTGGCCTGGCTGTGCGGCTGCTGATGTGTTCCAATATTGTTGTTTCATCGATCGTAGTAATAAAATACATCTCCAAACACTGTTGCGGTTAGGCCGATATTGCAAGGGCAAATCGACACGTGTCGCTGCGGGTACAGCTCGCCATAATTTTTTTACAACGCACTGCGTTGAAAGCAACAATGGCCGAAGTAATTTGGCAAAAAGCGGAATCGATTATTTGCATTCTCCAGGTGGCAGCATATGACTGACGGTTTAGCAGCACTTTGCAACAATTGCGTGTTTTTGCTGGAATTCGACCCCCAGAGCTTCCCTTAACTTGGGGCCGAACAAGGGCAGAGCAGTTTTCGTTGGAGCAGACATGCTACACGTTACCAGTGCTACTCGACTTTAACGCCGATTTCGTCTTTACAGCCGTCCACGGCTTCAAAGTATAACCTTCGCTTACATTCGGAAATGCGCATTGGGCCGAAATGATACGGCCTCAGCGCTGGGCAGGTGTAACAGCCTGCCTGTCTCGGAGGTAAAGTAAGGTGGAAACCTCGGGCCAAAATAGTGTCATTCGAAAAAGTCGATTTTGATGGGTCCAAACTCACATGTCGATCTTTGTTATTAGTGGACCAAAGTTTACCAGACTTTTTGGCGAACGCGACTGAACGCAGTTAATCATTTATTTTTCCGATTTTGGATAGTTCGTTCTATCCTGGCGATATTTGAGGTCAAAGTCTGAAGTCGTCTAAAATCGCGCCAATTTTTGCATCTTTGCGGACAGACAGACATGCTGCTTACCTCATTTTTTGAACCTAGATTATAAAACTGAACACACTTCTCAACATGTTGAAAACTTTCACGGCGATCAGCCAAGGGAGCTAGGAGATCTCGCGTTGAAAAAAATTAATAAATAATAAATAAATAAACAGCAGTAAAACATATGACCGCCGGGAACTACCGTTCCGGGCGGCCTAACAAATAAAATATTGTTTTATTTCCATGACGCGGACAGACAGACATGCTGCTTAACAAGATTAGACAGCGTTTGAAAAAAACCGACAGTGAGTAAGTATACTTATAAACACAGATACTGTCAGAGACTGATGAACTTCGTCGCCATCAAACGTCAATTTAGTATGTCTGTCAGCCACGACTGAGATGAAGAAAAAAGTACATAAGACACAAACTCTATTTCGTTCTTGCAGACTTCTTGTACAGCGTGTTGTACGACAGATTGAAGCAAGTGAAGTTTGTGCGACAGAGGGTACTGTCGTTGCGGCGCGTTGTTAATCTCAAGTTCCGTTACCCTGACTTTGCGACAAAGTCCATGACAAGACACGGGTAAAGTCCTCGACTTCGCCATTTCTCTCCGAGACAATCCGCGACTTTCGACCAGCGATATTTGAAATAAAAGATTTTGTGGAAATTCACAGCGTCATATGCGCGTTTAATCTGCGTTTCGTCTGATTCGAACTAGTTTAAAACAATTTCGCGGTTTCCACGATCCAATGAACGAATTTAAACGAACAGAGGAAGTAGTATTAACGTCATATGCGTGATTAGTCGACGTGCCAAAGTCCGTTTGTCGTGTCGTGTCGTGTTCATTCCCAAATTTCATTACAGCGACGCAGACGGGTTTGTCGCGAACTTGTCGCAGACTGTCGCAACCATCTCGACATTTTGAGATAGTTTGAAAGCCCGAAACTTCCCCGTGACATTATCGTTTCATGGTCCTCGCCCGCGACTTTCACTTAGCTGAGCTGCTGATGGACCAAAGTTCACGAATCTTTCGCCCAACGCGGGAGGAATCGTAGGTGATAACGCCGTTTTTCGCTTGTCGATATCTCCATCCTTTCCGGAGATATTTGCGATCTCAGATCTCAGTCTGAAGCTGAGCGACAATAAGGTGGTTGTATAGCATGTCGCCAGTCACAACAATCTAAGTGGAGAACGCAGCAGAAGGCCTAAGCCCACATGGTTGTATAGGCCTATGCGTGAAAGAGATAAATAGCTACTCACGTGGACAGGTAGCAGCGTGTCACACTGGTCTAGTGAACACCGGCTCGGCTTTTTGTACGCTGTGTCATCGCTATGACTTAGCGGGGGAAACGTGCGTACGTGATAATGTCCTTGCCCATTCTCAGCCCAGCACGATAGATTTTCGGGATAGGCAGCAATGAACTTGTTCGCACGAGTTTGGGGCGTGTGGTATAAAAGCTGGACTTTTATCCGCTGTACTTTTAGCTCGTTTTGTGTGGCCTTGGAGGCTTAGAACGACTTTACGCCAGTAACGCCACTGCGTGACCACCTACCGAGACGAAGCGAGTTGTGCAGTTTGCCGGCTGGAGCAATGTGATATCGCTTTAACGACTTAGCGAACGTCTGCCTACCTGGCGAGTTGTGAGACATCGTGTCATCGAAACGCCGGAAATGGTTGTGCGATGCACGGGAGACGGACAACAAGAATTAACTCACTGCCGGCGACGACTGAACGCAGTCTCTTGATTAAGACCCAAATCACATGCGCCATTGTGCAGAGAATATACAGGTAATGAAATTGCAGTGTTTAATGTTAAATTTGCATATCCGTTTCTCTTATATTATGACTATTTGCAGTTTTACAATTGTGGAAGACACAGTGACTGCTGGCGAGCATGTACGAGTAGGCCTACTCCGAGTTACCATTTCGTCGGATCTGACCCTCGAGAAGCAGGTTTAGAAGATCTGTGCATACGGCTCATTCTACTGGCTGCGTCAATTTTGACGCATCCGGCAATCGCTGGCAAAGAATTGGCAGGCAGCTCTCTCATCGGGCCAAATCTCAAAGTCATTTTTTTGCCTGTCCCATTGCTATAGCATAGCAAGGGACAGATTATAAAATCACTTCTGTCTCACTGTCATTCTGTCAGTCTGTCTGTAAACACTCCTACGGCCGCAATTTTAATTCGATTTTGATGAACTTTTGCACAGTGATTCGGGGCCCGAAAAGTAAAATCGAGTTTGTTTGGGATAAAAATCTGATAACTTCTTCCCCTATTTTACCCCAATTTAAAAAAAAATTGCATTACGGCCCATGGAGACTTCAAAGCGGTATAACTCGGTTTCCGTAAAAGATAATTGCGTGCTGTTTGCACCTAGTCCATATTTTCGGGCCGGGCTATCCGACGGTGTCATTTACATTTTTCCCCTGCCGACCCCTGTTGCCATGGCAACGAATTTTGGGACAAAATTGACTATAACTCGGCTCCCGCAAAAGATGATTGCACGCTGTTTTCACTTACCCCCTATTTTCGGGCCGGGCTATGCAATGGTGTCATGTAAATTTTTCCCCTGAAGACCCCTGTTGTCATGGCAACCAACCGTTTTTAAGACAAAATTGGCTGCAGGCTCACAAGAGCGTCAAACGCTGAACCGCAGCTGCTAGGCTATATCGTGGCAATGGGACAGATACCTCGTTCCACAGAACGCATTTCTAGTCCTTAAATATCAGATCTTTTAAAAGTAAATATCAAATCAACTTTAAAATCTTTTAAAAACAAAACATGCATGTTTATCAGTGCATTCATGTGGGCTACATGCACTAGGCCTACCGTACGTTATAAATCTGCATTACGGCTCATTGATGCATGATAGCAGCATTTTGCACTGTTCTGGTAGTAAGTAAGTAAAACTTCAATTTCAATGTCGCAAACGTGGCAACAGCGTTTGTAGAAGTAACAGACAGCAAAATTAATAGCGGTTGCAGCCAGTTTGTCAGTCTGCGTTTAGCTCTGGCAAATTTTGGCTGTATGCTCACGATTTTGAAAACGCTTGAACTGGATAGGTAAGCCTTCCTATGAAACCAGACTGCAGTGCAGTCACTTTATAGCCGACAGTACTTAAATTACGATCGAGCTACTGGTATGAGTTGTCGTCTGTTTGTCTGTTTGTCCGTCCGTCTGTACGTCTGTTATAGATGTATTGTGGCTAAACGGTGCGAGATAGGGCCTAGGTTCAATCAGTCAATCAATCGATCAAAAAATAACCACTTACAAAAGTGACCAGTGGTGTACAACACACCTAAAAACTAAAATAAAATTTAATGATAATGTACAAAAAGTAAAAACTACTCAGGGATAAAAAGCTCGCTGAAACAGTAAAGTTTTTAAGTTTCGTTTGAATGACGCAGTGTCAGATTGTTCTTGAAGTGACGGTGGCAGGTTGCTATTTATTACTAATAAGAAGTCGCATAGTGGCTTTCAAATGACATGTAAATCATTGACCTTGGATGACCTTCAAGGGTCATAACGCACTATGGTATGCCAATCGTGCGGTAATGTGGCTAAACGGTAAGTCGTAGGGTCGGCGATGGTACTATCGGATAGGGCGCTAGCGACATTCTATAGGCTGTCAATAGTAACCATGTCTTCATATGCAGCAGTTTGGCCGCAATTTTCAATGAAAAGTTTTAAGCTGTAAGTGGGCGTCTCTCAGAAACGGCGACAGATAGAGCTAAGGTTACTATTAATTACTAATAAGAAGTGGCATACGCCGTTTCAGATGAAATAAAAATTATCGACCTTGGGTCACCTTCAAAATGACTGACTACCAGTACGGTCAACTATCCTAGCGACAGTTGGGCTTCTTGTTTTTCACATAGACTGCATTTTGCTGCATGTCTGTGAAACTCAAATGGGGCACTGTTAATGGGACAGACGTGCAGACCTGAAGTGGTGGGCATGGCCATCCCGTGGCGTTGACATTGAATTAGTGTGCTGATGGCAGCGTAGGCTATGCGTGATTTACGGGTTCGTGCGAGCGTGACAGGACGAGCACGCTGCGAGCCTATAAAATATACACGCAGGCTACGTCTTACGAGCATGGGGTTCACTTGCAGTGCCAAAGACTAGCATGCATGCGCAAAAATTGTCCAAATGCGCATGTATGCGCAGAGTGAAACTGAGCGTAAGTATAATGCGTTTTACGTAAGACAATTAGGTTATGTAAGTAGGTACGTAATTTGTGTAGTGCGTAATAACCTCGTAAGCTCGTACGCGCTCGGTGCGCTAGTAAGTAATCAAAGCAATCTGTAATCTGAGTAATCTGAGCAAAGCTCACGCGACACGCGACGGCATCGGTGCTACCACCTGCGGCATCAGCGTACAAGGCGCAATGAAATAATAGTGCATTTTAAAAGCTCACCCAAATTTCATGTTCACCCAAATTTCAGGCTTCTGTACGGAGGACTCCTTGTACCTAGAAGATCGAAACAGTTAAAATCTACCCTTTATTCTAAAAATTTTATTTGAAAATTGATTTATTGATTGATTGATAATCATTTATTAAGACGCAACAACCGTGCATCACACAGTGGGACTACTAAAAATACACTCCACTAAATACAATAAAAAATAATGAGCAAATGTAAATTAAACTAAAATACACAAACTAAACTAAACTACACAAACATCTGTTAAGAAATGACGCCTTGAAAAGATTAGAATTATACACTGAGGTAACACAAAGTCATGACCGCGTTCCTGTAGTTCATGTTCATGTTCATTCTCAACAGGTCCTGGTCTATCTCCAGTAATTTCGGCGTAAGTCACGGTTGAAATATGCGCCGCCCAAATTTGACGTCCTTGAACCCAAGGAGCCGAAAATATACGTTTAATTTACGTTTGATGCTGAAATTTTTATGTCTTGGTCTGTCTCCAGTGGTTCCGACGCCGGTACACTGTGTCTCAAAAAGACCCCGACGTTATCGATTGTAACTTAGAGATGAATTATTAGATTTGAATAATTGTCGTTAAGAATATATTTGATATAGTTGGCCATCAAATGAGCATTCAAGGTCTTATCTCACTAAATTTTGTTTTTGCACTATCGCTAAAAGCAAAACTGGCAAAATATAGCATTTTTATTTAAGATCATTTGGGTAACCTTAGATGGGGCTATGCATATGGCGTCCTTACAAGCTGACTTTAGTTGGTAATCACTAACATAGTCTAAAGCCTTCTTTATTTGATGTTATTTGTCGTATTAGGC